>Ga0208764_10002822_pt1 | contig 10805 bp, 13 predicted proteins | sample ETNtaG_18_FD_185762 | JGI IMG/M metagenome (GOLD analysis project Ga0208764, IMG submission 185762) | Marine microbial and viral communities from oxygen minimum zone, Eastern Pacific Ocean - ETNP201302SV91 (SPAdes) (version 2) | ecosystem: Environmental > Aquatic > Marine > Oceanic ...
AACTAACTGAAAATATTCCAAATTTGGCCATTCTAGACGGCGATGAGTTGAGAGAGTGGTTGTCTCCAAAGAACTTTTCAAAAGAAGCGAGAGATGAACACCAATTCAAAGTTGCCCACTTGGCAAAACTTTTGTTAAAACACAATGTCCCAATGGGTGTGAGTACGATTTCACCATACAAGGCGAACCGTGCAAAAGCAAGAGAGATCATTGGTGATGACACTAAATTCTTTGAAGTTTATGTGAATGCTTCTTTGGCACAATGTGAAGAACGTGATGTTAAAGGCATGTATGCAAAGGCTCGCTCAGGCGAGATCAAGGGATTTACAGGCATAGATGATCCTTATGAGGCACCAGAAAACGCTGATTTGGTTTTGGATACAGAAAATAAATCACTTGACGAGAGTGCAGCCGAAGTTTTAGAATTTTTGAAGTCTAAAAATCTGCTTTAAACTATACATCAAAGTAGAGATAAAATTCGTGTGGATGTGGTCTTATTGAAATCTCACGCTGATCTCTTCTCTCTAATTCAATAATGTTATCTAAAACATCATTTGAGAAAATTGGCGACAAAAATTTTCGATCGCTTTCTAATTCATCCAACGCTCTACCTAGGTTTGCCGGTAATGTATCAATTCCACGTTTTCTCCTCTCACTCCTAGACATTTTGTAAATGTCTTCTTGGACAGGATCTCCCGGCTCGGTTTTTTTCTTAATTCCATCAAGACCAGCTGCTAACACTGCAGAAAATACCAAATATGGATTTGATGCTGGATCAGGAACACGATATTCCAATCTTTTCATAAATGCATATTTTTCACCTTTAAAGTGGGCTGGAATTCTAATTGTTGCAGATCTATTACTTGAACTCCATGCAATGTAAACTGGAGCTTCATATCCCGGAACTAATCTATGATACGAATTGGTGGTAGGGTTAGTAATTGCGGTAAGTGCTTTTGCATGTGCCATAATTCCTCCACAGAAATATCGACCAAATTGACTAAGCTCCAATGGTTCATTCTTATCATAAAATGCATTTTTATCATTTTTCCAAAGACTAACATTTGTATGCATGCCAGAACCTGAATCCATTGATATTGGTTTTGGCATCATTGTCGCAACTTTACCAAATTTTTGTGCAATATTTCTTACAACATATTTGTAAGACTGTGCGCCATCTGCAGAATTTGTCATCAAATCATACTTGATATCAATCTCACATTGACCAGCAGTCGCAACTTCATGATGATGATTATCACATAAAATTCCAAAACTATTATTCAAAATATCTACACATTCATTTCTAAATGGTGTTAGTGTGTCAGATGGTGTACTTGGATAGTATCCCTCTTGTAGTCCCATCGGATATCCAGTTCCCTCTGTACTCCAAGGTGATTCCACTGATTCAATTGAATATGACTGACCTTTGTAAGGTGTCAAAACATCCCAATTTACTTTATCAAAAACAAAAAATTCAACCTCAGGTCCCCAAGTACTAAAATCAAATCCTTGTGATGTAACATACTTCTCTGCTTTCTGGCAAATTCCTCTGGGATCACTCGCAAGCCTTCCTCTACCTCCACCCCAATAAACATCACAGAGCATTCTGGCAGTTTTTTTGTCCTCTATCCAGGGAATAACTGCAAATGTGCTTGGATCAGGTTTTAAGATTAGATCAGAGTCATGTATGCTTGTAAAGCCTACGATTGACGAGCCATCAAGTTTTGGAAGACCATCTTCCATTTGATCAGGTGTAAATGTATCAGCTGAAATCGTTGTATGATGAAATCTTCCAGGCAAACTGGTAAACTGAAGATCAATGAATTTTATCTCTTCATGTTTAATTCTCGCAAAAACCTCATCAGATGAATATTTTACTTGTGTGGGCTTTCCGCCAATTACTTTATACGGCAATTCTTACGTCAATCTTGAAAGAATTAAACGTGCCATTTAAGATTAACTAGGTAGTAAAATGTCATCAAATGAATTCCCAGATCTGAACTTACTTTACACGCTAGCACTAGCAGAAGTGCAAAATACTGAGATCCAACAACTAAAACCTAACTTTTATGGAACACTTTCACAGTTCCTTGGAAAACTGAAAATAGAAGAATATGATGGGATTGAAAAAAAAACTAAAAATACACTTGTAGATTTGTTTTCGTCGTTAACCAGCCTTCTTATCAACTCACGGCTAGAAAAAATTTCCAGTGGAAATTTTAATCGTAACAACTTGCTTGATGAAGAAAAATTCATTATTGATTCTAATCATGAAATGAACGAGAGAAAAGACTTGATTATTCATAGTATTGTAAACGGAAAATCAAAACTCGTGGAATCAATCTCGAATGATTATAAAACTAAGTCTACCGTTATTAGATTTTTGAAGGATGCAGATGAAATTTTATGTGTAGATTCGGAAAAATATGGTCCATTCAAAGAAGAGGATATTGCCACACTACCTAACGAAAATGCACAAGAATTAATTTCAAATAAGATTGCAACAAAAATTCGTTTAGAAGAATAATCAAAAATGTCTCACGCAGGTTCAGTTGATATTATAGATTTTGTTTTGTTAACAATTTATCCAGTAGGAGCACTTTTCATCATAGAAATAATTTCTAGGATGGTAAACAGAACTAGAGTAACAATTCCTTCTTGGGCAAAACTCTCTGTACAAGGTGTTGTTATGGTAGCATTTGCTATTGCATATACCGTTTTTATCTCATTATTTACTACAAGCTCAGACCCAGAAATTTATGCTGAACCACACTGGCTTTCAGCATTTGTATTACTTGCATTAGCGGTGACGCTATTCTATCAAGCACGACGTTCTAAACAAGATCCAAAAAAATCAGATTATTAATTCTATTTGAATTTTCTAAAAAATTTTTTTAAACCAGAATTATTTGGTCCACCATCTCGTATTACACCACGTTGACCAAATTTTTTTGCTCGTATCTGAGATAATTTCACACAACGATGATCCTCTGGAAGTCTATGTTCTGCACAAAATGGGTCTTTACAATAATTACATTCGAATGGAAGATCTACCAAATCACCACAATATGCACATTTTTCTGGTATCATAACCACACTATGGTTTTTTCTTTAATAAATTTACAAACCCCAAAACTACTTATCAAGAAAACATATTTACGCATAGAAATTTTACAAAAATCGATTTTGATTAAAGATAAGGTAATAATCATCACTGGTGCAAGTAGCGGGATAGGAAACTCTACCGCAAAAATTTTAGCGGCAAAGGGAGCAAAATTAGTCGTTGGTGCAAGACGAGTTGACAGATTAGAAACACTACAAAAGGAAATTACTGAAGCTGGTGGCGAAATAATTATTTCGAAACTTGATGTAACACAAAAATCAGATTGTGATTCATTAGTAAATGAGGCCATGAAAAAATGGGGTAGAGTTGATGTTTTAATAAATAATGCGGGATTAATGCCATTAAGCTTTGTGAAAAATTTGAAAGTTGAGGAATGGGAAAGAATGATCGATGTTAACATAAAGGGAGTTTTGTATTGTACAGCAGCGGTTCTACCGAATATGTTAGAGAATGGTTCAGGTCACATAATTAACATCTCATCAGTTGCAGGAAGGATTGTTTTTCCAGCTGGAAGTGTTTATTGTGCGACTAAACATGCAGTAACTGCATTTTCCGAAGGTTTACGGCAAGAACTCAGTCCAAGGAAGAATATTAGAATAACAAGTATTGAGCCTGGAGTTGTTGAGACGGAACTAAACAAGACAATCACTGATGAATCACTTACAAAATTTTTAGAAAACACAAAAAATATGGAGGGTCTAAAGGCTGAAGATATTTCCAACGCAATTGTTTTTGCAATTGATGCACCAAACCATGTTAGCGTAAATGAAATTCTTGTAAGACCAACTGTACAAGACAGATAATATACAATCCTACGATTTAATTATTTCACAATTTTTACAGATCCGAGGGATCGTGGTCTAGCTTGGTATGATTCCAGTCTGGGGGGCTGGAGGTCGCAGGTTCAATTCCTGCCGGTCCCATCTTATAATTTTAATCCAAAAAATAACTGGTCAAAACTTTCTTGACTCTTTGATTTTTTGTAGTCTCTAACCAATTTGATAATTTTATCTCGTCTAGGAATCTTTGTTTTTTTACGAATTGTCATTGCAAGTCCAGTCCCGATAAGAAGTGCTTGGGTAGCAGAGGATACATTAGATGTTTTTCGTTTCACACTAGAACTTTCAAAATCAATAATTGTAGGCTTTTTCCCTAATATCAAAACATGTTTATCGAGCACACTCAACTCACCATGATCCAATCCTATCTGATCAAGGGAAAAGCAGTCTAACAAAATTTTTCTTATTATATTTCTCACCATTTTTGAATCTCTTGTACTTGTCCCATTAATCCAATCAATGATTTTTTCTCCTTTGATGAATTCCATTATGAGAAAATTTTTTGAATATTGAACCAATCGTGGACCGACATTTACTTTATTTGCAATTTGAAGTAAAACAGCCTCATCTTTCATTGTTTTTCTAGGCGAATCTGTGCGTCTAATCTTTAATGCAAAAACTTTGTTTCTTTTCTTCACCAAAATTACGACACCAACATAACCTTTACCAACTATTTTCACACCGTCAATTTCAATTGGTCCAGTAAAAGATACAGATGTAACCCCTAGTTTTTTTAATTCAGAGAATCTAGACTCAATTTGTCTTTTTGTCGCCTTTGGAAAACCTAGAATATTGGAATATGGCTTCTCTCTAACTTTTTTGACTGGGAGGAAATATTGCTGCATTTGTTGAAGTTAGTTTTGTAATAGCTGCTTTAATTGATTTGTTTGAAATCTTATCACCAGTCGTAACCAAAAAATGCCTTTTAAAATCATTTTGCAGTCCTTTTGGGATACCAAATTTTGAGAGATTTTTCCCTAACATCTTATTTAAAAATAATTTAGCATCAGAGTGATTTCGTTTTTGCAACGATTGAAGTTTACCATGTCTGTCAATCCACATTAATTTAGATTTTTTTACATTAACCTCAATGAATTTTTTTGAAAATCTATCTTCGAATAGCTCCGGACCAGTTTTTATCTGGTTTTTATTTAGCAAAATGTCTTCTAATAGCACAAATATAGCTGCCTTATTTTCATCGTAAATTATTGCATCATTTCTCAATACTCGGAATCCTTCTTGTACTAATTGTGACTCTAATGAGTTAGCCGCTCTTTTTAATTGTCCAAAAATAATATCTTCACTTCTATTTTTGTATGAAAATGATATTACTATTGTATTTTTTTCGAGATTTTTTTGTGCTGAAGGTATTATTTTTTTATTTTTAAAAAAAGACAACGATGGTTTTTTGAGATATGCTCTTGATAACAAAATAAACTTTCCAAGATTTTCCATTGAGATTGCTGCACCTAAATTACGATTGGTATCGATAGGATCAATAATTATTACTGGACTATCAAACTTTCTTGGAGACTGTCCAATTCTAGCATTTTTTTCTATCTTTGAAATTTCTTTGATTACATTAGAAAAACTTCCAAAATAGTAAACTAAAACTTCAGTTACATATCCACTAAATCCTTGGCTTGCAATTTCTGCTCCATAAACACCATTAGTTTTCATCATGCATTTTAACAGACTTGTATCATTTTTCATTTGACCAGTTAATTTCTCATTCATAAATTCTGTATGAAATGTGGATCTATCTGCAGCACTTTTCCATTCACCATTTTTTACATCATAACATGGAACAACATTCACCAATGTTTCCCCAACAAGTGCCTCAACAAACGGATGCTCTGAATATCTGACATATGGTTTGTATTTTTTTAATGCATTGAATCCAATTTTTTTCCCCAGCTCAGCAAATTTTTTCTCTGAAACTGATTTCTTCAATTTTATAAATATATCAACATCAATTTTTTCAGGCGTCCACGTGCCTTTTGCATATGAACCACCAAACTGAATTGATATTACTTCTTTATGCTTTGTGCATTCTTTATTTATTAGCTTAAAGGCCTCGTTTGCATTTTTGTTAACTTTAGAAACTTGAGAAGTTGTTGGTAATGCAAGTTTTTTTGCAGCCTCAATTATAGCAGTCATTACTTTCCACTCACTGTCCCCAAATTAGTATATTCAGGTCCACTCTGAGACAACTCACTTTTTTTCAAAACTATCTGAGAAACCATCTGCTTTCCGAATTCAACATCCTTGAATTTTAATAGTTCGTTTGTTATGTCACCTATTCTAGTTTTTATTCTGAAAACCGTTAGGTGTGGCCTGAATTGTTTATCGCTCATTAAATTAATTGTGCTCAATGCTTGATTTACACTGCTTGCTAGATTAGATATTTTCTCCCCACCATCCTTATCAACGCCCAGCCATACAATTCTAGGATTTCGTGAATTTGGAAATGCACCAGAATTCATAATTGTCAAATCAAACCTAGGAAAATTCACCATTGTTAATGCTTTTTTTACTTGTTCAACTTGATCTAGATTAATTTCTCCAAGAAATTGTAATGTAAAATGAATCTGATCAATTCTTACAGGTTTTGCTTTAAAAGGAAAAGATTCCTGCATAGATTTAATTTTTTGAAGAATTTGACCATCATCTATCTCCACTGCTACAAACAATCTCATGAAAACTATGTTTTTTTAACAACACTATAATTATTCTGGTAAACCTTCATAGAGATCCATCTGAGAACTACAATGTTGTCAAAAACAATAGTGTGTATTACTGGCATGCCTGGTGCTGGAAAATCCACGATTGTAAGTAAATTAGAAGAAATCGGATTTACAAAATTTACACTAGGTGATGGAATAAGAGCTGAGGCAAAGCGCAGAAATATTATTCCATCTGCAGAAAATCTTGGAAAATTAATGCTTGAGGTTAGGGAAAAGAATGGACCAGGTGCAGTTGCGGAACTTATCAAAAACCCAATTCAAGAGTCCACACATGACGTTATAATTATTGATGGAGTAAGATCAATTGCAGAAATTGATGTTTTGAAAAAAATTGGTGATGTAAAATTACTAGCAATACAGGCTTCACCGGAAACGCGTTTTAACTTTCTAAGTTTACGAGGAAGATCAGATGATCCAAAAACAAAGGAAAATTTTGAAGAACGTGATAATCGTGAAATTGGAGTTGGATTAGATAAATCCATTAAAGTTGCTGATAAAACAATCACAAATCACAATCTAACAATTGATCAACTAGTTAACTCTGCCAAGGAAATCATTGAAAGTTGGGTTAACTGATGGCTGGAAGTGGATCTTGTAAAGTTCAGGTCTCTTGTCAAATTAATCCTTCCGAAGATCCATCAAAAGTCAAAACTGCGGTTCTTAATATTTTTCCAGACTTGGAAATTTCAATCAGTGATGAATTACTAATTGGCAAATCTAACGATATGGATACATTATCAAACATTTCTGAATCAATTCATAGTAAAAACACTAAAAACATCTACCAAAGAATTCTTAAAAAAAACAGTAATGAAAATTCTACCTGGTTTTATCTGAATAAACAAGCAGCTTTTGTAAATACGGTGTCATTATGTAATGAATCCAATGAATCACCTCTCGGTCCAATTAAAGTGGTTTTAGAGGGAAATGACATTGAAAACATAATTCAGTCATTAACTTGATCATCATACACGCCTACGCAAGTCAAAAAATCTATCTAGATAGATAATTTTTTTTTAGTTTGGTTCTGAAAAAACAATTTTTCCATCATTTTGTATGAAAATACAGCTAGTAATTGTAGGCGTGATTTTAATTGCAGGCGGAATAATGTTTTTCCCTGAAACTATGAATCAATTGCCTGAAGGTACATCAATTTTTGATGCACTGGTTGCTGATGCTATGAATATTAAAGAATACAATATGAACACCAATCAGGTTGCTGACACATTATATGATGTTGGCTTAGAAGTAAGTGAAACAGTGGTTGATGTTGTAGACAAAGTTGAAGATACTATAGATGATGTTGAAATATCTCCAAACCAGATTTTAAATTTGGAAGATTAAATTATCTCTGAATTTCTATTTCCATAAGATCATTTGCAGCTATAGTCGACTCGTGTATTTTTTTTGCTTCATCCAAAAGCACACTCTCATCCTTATATCTAGCAGAAAAATGTGTAAGAATTAATTTTCCAACCTTAGCATTGTTTGCTAGTTCTGCTGCTTCCTTTGCCGTTGAATGATTAGTTTCACGAGCTCGTTCTTTCATATCATCAGAAAAAGTACAGTCAAAACTAAGATAATCACAGTTCTCAAAGAACTTAGTTAGAGATTCAGTAGGTCTTGTATCACCTGATATTCCGATATTTTTACCTAGACGCTTGTCGCCTGTTACATCCGTCGATAAAATTTTCTTACCATTAATTTCTACTGAATTGCCATTCTGTAATTCATTCCATGCCTTACCTTCAGGAATGTCTAACGCTTTTGCTTTTTCAGGAAAAAATTTTCCCATTCGTGCTTTTTCTTGGTATCTGTAAGAAAAAGCTGGGATCCCATGTTCTGCATTACACGCCAAAACAATGTATTCATCATTATTCACGATTTCGTCATTCTGTATTGGGGTAATTAGAACTGGAAATGATAAACCAAAATTTAATATTTTAAGATTTGCAGCAATGAATTCATCAATTCCATCAGGACCAAATATCTCAACAACCTCGGTTCTGTTTTGCATATTCATTGTTTGTAATAACCCCAGGATCCCAACACAATGGTCACCATGAAGATGCGTCACAAAGATTTTCATTTTTTTATTCCAAGGCAAACCTGCTTTTACGTAAGCAATTTGTGCACCCTCCCCTGCATCAAACATCAAAATTTCATTATCTTTTACTAAACAGATACAGGTTAGTCCACGTTTTGTAGTAGGCATTGCAGCAGATGTACCTAAAAAAACTAGTTTTAGCATTAGCATCACAAAATTGCGTCAGCGAGGATCTTTGATACATCGACTTTTGAAGTCTTTTTTGGGATTGTATTTGTACTAATAATTTCTGTTACACCAGCTTTTTTAATTTTGTTTTCTGCATCATTAACAAGTAATGCATGTGTACATGCAACAAAAACACGTTTACACTTTTGTTTTTTCAAGAATTGTGTAGATTTAATTATACTTCCACCCGTACTTATTATATCGTCAACTAAAATCAAATCACGATCTTTTACATCAACGTTTTTAGTTAAGACATCCACCTGTCCAGTCTTTCTGTTACGGTTTTTCTTTAATGCAATAAAATCAGCATTCATAAGACTTGCAAATTTTTCTGCCCGCTGTTTCCCACCTAAATCCGGTGATACAATTAACGTGTTCTTCAATTTTTTCTTTTTGAAATATTTAACTAACTCAGTAATCGCTGTAACATTCTCAGATGAGATCTTTAGTTGTTGCAATGCCATCTTACTATGTATATCAACAGTGATAATTTTTTTTGCACCAACAGATCTTAGTAATTTTCCTATAACTGAAATTGAAACAATCTCACCATCTAAAAATTCTCTATCTTGTCTTGCATAACCCATGTATGGAATCACAGCATAAATTTTTGACGAATATTTTCTAGCATTTGAAATTATTGAAAGTAAATGTAACAAATTTGTATCAACAGGTGGATGCGTTGATTGTACAACAAGAATAATACTATTTCTTGGAATTTTTTTTACTACAATTTTACTTTCACCATCAGGAAATTCCCGATTTTCGGTTTTTACATATACGGCATCTAGTCTACGAGCGATTTTCTTTGCAAGTTCAGAGGAAGAATCTCCAGCAATGACTGTAAATTTTACCATAAAATCAACGAATCAGCCGCATTCTTAAGTTTTCGACCATACATTTCTGACTTTAGAAAACACGAGTAAAATCACCAGTTTATTCATCAGATTCACCACGACCCAAATCACCCACGCCATATTCATCGATTATGGCATTACGCTGTGAGTCAAGCTGTCCAATTTCTTGCTCCTCTCGTTTCTCATCACCCTGATATACAGTTCTAATTGGCCATGGAATTCTAATATCATACTTTTTGAATTCTTCATACATTATGAGTCGCATATCACTCTTAGTTTTGAATTGTGCACCATAGTCTCTCACATAAACCCACATTGAGAAATCTAGTGATGAATCGTTGAATTTGTCAAACCTTACAACCGGCTGTGTAACATCAACATGAATATCTTTATCACAACCACAACTTGCTTGATTTGCATCAAGGTATGGACATCTGTTTTGTCTTACTAAATGTCTACCTTTCGCATCTACCGTTTCAACCATTGCACGTTTTCCAACTTTAACTAAAATTGCAGTGACTTGACGTGGATTATTTAGATATGAGACACCAACATTTACTACTGCGGGAACAAGAGAAATTTCTTTTGTATAATTAATTATTTCAGCAGTTACTAATTGTCTTGTAGCAATTATTGCAAGTGATTCATTTAGACCATGACGAATGTATGTAACTCTTGGTGTTATTTTATGTACATAGCCATTGTAACCACTAGCTAATTGTATCCTATCTCCTTCTTTAACAATTTTATCTTTTCTTATTAGAATATATGCAAAGTAATTTTCTAATGTTTCTTTTAGTGCTAGACCAACACCAAATGCAAGTCCACCAGTTGCTGTTGCTAACACGATTAGATCAACTTCCCACCATGAAATTACACCAATGATTACACCAACAAAGATCAAAATTGGTAAAACTTGTTTTGCAGATTTAGGAACTCCTTCTTTTTGTTTTCGAGAAAATC
>Ga0208764_10002823_pt1 | contig 10804 bp, 5 predicted proteins | sample ETNtaG_18_FD_185762 | JGI IMG/M metagenome (GOLD analysis project Ga0208764, IMG submission 185762) | Marine microbial and viral communities from oxygen minimum zone, Eastern Pacific Ocean - ETNP201302SV91 (SPAdes) (version 2) | ecosystem: Environmental > Aquatic > Marine > Oceanic ...
ACTTTCTAGTATGGCTGAAGTGACTATCAAAATTACTGAGGATGCTGAAGAAAATACCCCTACAGAAAATATTTATGTTTCTGGGTCTTATTATAATTCTGTGGATGATCATGGTGCATGTTATTGGACAGATAAAAATCATGATGGTGTTTGGGAAACAAATTTGATTCCAAATTCATGTGGTATCAACGATATAACCGTTCTTAATGGAGATGTTTACGTTGTTGGTGATGATAATAAAGAAAGAGCTGTTATATGGAAAAATGGAAACGCTACTATATTAAAAACTCCAGTGGATAACAAGGGTTTTGCTTCATCATTTGCCACAGGTATTGCAATTGATGGAACCGATATATATGTTTCAGGAAACTACTTGTGGAATGAAAATGATTGGTATCGTGCATGTTATTGGAAAAATGGACAATTTCAAGCTTTAGACAAAGACAGTGAAGCGAATGGAATTGCAGTGAAAAATGGAGTGCCAATAACTATAGGTCATACATATAAAAATGGCAAGAAAGCTGTGAAGTGGGTTGGGAAAACAAAAGAAATTCTACACACTCAAGGAGAAGGTGAAGCATGGGATATAGTTGTTGATGAATTTAAAACAACACATATTACTGGAAATGCCTCAAATGATAACAATAAAACAAATTGGTATGCGGCTTATTGGAAAGATGATAACCCTACAGAATTTTTACCTAGAGGAAATAAAATGAAAAATATTGCTGGAAAAGACTCAAATGGAGGGAATGGTAGTGGTATAACTACTTATAATGGATTAGTTTACATTGGTGGTACTACAAAATATAATCTGAGTAGCTTTTCCACACGTGGTTGGTGGCCAACTTATTGGAGAGGTAAAGATTTTGTTGTAGAACCAACTCTAAAATCAGATGGAACAGAAGTAAATTGTAATGTTAGTAATTTCAGTTGTGAATATGGAAAAATTTCTGATATAGAAGTTAAGAATGGTAATGTTTTTGCTGCAGGAATGTTCACTACAGATATAGCAACAGGAAAAGGGAATTGGAAACCAAATGCTGCTATATGGATAAATGATAAAAGATATCAAATTATTGATAATTCATCTGAAGGATATAAGTATTCTTATGCATTTGAGATTTTTGTAGAATAAATATTTTATTTTTAATAAATAAAAATTAAGCTTAGATTTGTGAAAATTAATAAAATTTAACCATGAAAAATATAAAATTTCAAAACCAATTAATAACCATTCTAATAACTTTTATATTAATACTTGGGTGTGATAGTGAAATGGGGCAAGATGATCCAAAACCATCTAAAAAAGCTTTAAAAAATTTGTGCCCTGTTGGAAAATCCGATAATTATACCGTTCAAGCCGGAAAAACGTTGGAAATAGCTTTTAACAAAGGTGTGTTGTCTAACGATATAGATCCTGGTGGCGGTGCCATGTCTGCTTCTGTTGTTGTTGCACCTCAAACAGGAACTTTAACTCTAAACAAAGACGGTTCATTTACTTATAAGCATACTGGGTCGGCTGCAGGTCAAGATACATTTGTATATGTTGCTTCGAATCCAACATGTGATAATACAGCGGAACCTGAACTATCTAGTATGGCTGAAGTGACCATTACTATTACTGATGGAGCTGCTCCGAATGCTCCAACAGGCAACATCTATGTTGGTGGATACTGGAATTCAGGAGGAAAAGAATATGGTGCTTATTGGACGGACTCAAATAACGATGGAAACTGGGAAAGAACAGATTTACCAGGTGCCAGAATTATCCATGACGTTGGTGTTCATGATGGGAAAGTCTATGCTGTTGGAGAAACTGAGTGGAGCGAACAGGATCCAGCAGTCTGGATAGATGGAGTAAAAACGATATTAAAAACACCTAATTTAGATAAAGACTGGGGAAGACCTAATTTTGCAACAGGAATAGCGTTTGATGGAGATGATATATACATTTCTGGAGCATATGCTTCTAAGAAAGCAAGTTTAGGAGCTGTATCAAGTGCATGTTATTGGCTATTAAATTCTAGTAACCCGGAAGGAAAACTCGTGCCGCTTGAAAATGGCGTAAGCTCAGATGGTTATGCAATTGCAATTAGAAACGGTAATCCTATTACAGTTGGATGGTATATGGCAGGACATAACATTCATGCAGCAAAGTGGTATGGAACAAAAAGACATAAATTGGATAGCAAAAACGATGGTGAAGCATGGGATATTGTAGTTGATGGAGATGATTATTATATCACTGGATGGACTGATAATGCAAGAGGAGCTATAAAAAACTTTCCTTCAGTATGGAAAAATGATCAAAAAACGAGAAAAAGACTTACTGAACAAGTTATATGCAAAGACAAGGTTGTGGATATGAATTTCAATGAAGCAAATGGCACAGGTATTGCAAGAAAAAATGGAAAAACTTATGTTTCAGGTTGGACAAATTTTGATATGTCGGTATACCATGGAGCATATTGGACTGACGTTGAATTCGACAAAAACAATGGATTAGGTAAAATTCATGAAGGGCAAAGCTTACCAAATGGAGATGATAGAGGTTGTGGATATGGCATGACTTACAATGATATAGGAGTTTTAGATAACGGAACTGTAGTAACAGTAGGAAATTATGGATATGCAGCTATTGCTTATGATGGTATAATTCATTTAGTTGAAAAAGATAAGTTTAGTTCTGCTACATCATTATTTATTAATGAATAGAATTCAATTGTTTAAATCATTTTAATTACATTTGTGAAAATTAATAAAATTTAACCATGAAAAATATAAAATTTCAAAACCAATTAATAACCATTCTAATAACTTTTATATTAATACTTGGGTGTGATAGTGAAATGGGGCAAGATGATCCAAAACCATCTAAAAAAGCTTTAAAAAATTTGTGCCCTATTGGAAAATCCGATAATTATACCGTTCAAGCCGGAAAATCGTTGGAAATAGATTTTAACAAAGGTGTATTGTCTAACGATGAAGATCCTGCTGGCGGTGCCATGTCTGCTTCTGTTGTTATTCAACCTCAAACAGGAACTTTAACTCTAAATCAAGACGGTTCATTTACTTATAAGCATACTGGATCAGCTGCAGGTGAAGATAAATTTGTATATGTTGCTTCGAACTCAAGTTGTGATAATACAGCGGAACCTGAACTTTCTAGTATGGCTGAAGTGACCATTACTATTACTGACTCGCCAACAAATATGTTAACATCTAATCTTTATATTGCTGGTACTTATACAAGTGGTGGAGAACAGTTTGGCTGTGTTTTCACAGATGAAAATGGAGATGGAAAATTTGAAACATTACACCTTCCAAATAGCTTTGAAGCTATGGATTTAAAAATGTATGATGGAAAATTACATGTTGTAGGATCAGGTGGTCCTGCTGGAGATGATCCGATGATGTGGGTAGATGGTGTTGAGCAAAAGTTAGAATACAAAAATAGTAATAAAAACTGGGGAGCTGCAGGAGCTACAGGAATAGATATTGATACTAATGGAGATATATACATATCTGGTTGGTTTATAACTCCAATGGGAATTGGAGCTTGTCAATGGAAAAATGGTGAATTTAAGGTTTTAACTGAGAATGCAGACTCAGAAGCTTTTGATATTGCAGTGAAAGATGGAAAAGTTGTTGCGGTGGGTTGGTATATGGCTCATCATAAAAATTATGCTGCAAGATGGGTTAATGGAGTTAGAAAGAAAATTCATAGTAAAGGAGACGCTGAAGCTAGAGAAGTAATGTTTGTAGGAAACAAATATTATATAGCCGGATGGGCATATAACAATTTTAATATGCAAAACGGTGGCGCAGCTATATGGGAAGGTACTACGACAACTGCTAAACTACTTAAAAAAGGTAAAGATCCAATATTATTTGATAGATCAGGATGGGCATATACTTCTGAAGGTTTTGGAATGGGATACGATAAAACAGCAAATAAATTCTGGATTGCAGGAAAAACAGATTGGATAAACGTTGGTTATTGGCCAAATATTTGGAAAGTAACACCAGGTGGTGGAAACATAGTTTATGATCTTCTAGAAGAACCAGATGGTTCTAAACCAGGATGTGACGTTGATGATCTCGGACAAATAGCATACAATTGTGAGGGAGGTGAAGTCCAAGATGTTGCAGTATTTGATGGAAAAACATATGCTGTTGGTATGACTACAGCAGATACATTAAGTGGCAATAACATGTGGCACCCTCAATCGCAAATATGGATTAATGGAGTAAAATATCCAATTAGAGACCATAAAACCGATGGAGGATACAGCGAAGCTTATCAAATACTTGTAATTGAGTAGCAATTAGCTAAATAACCTTTTCTACTTTTCTAAAATAGATTTTAAATTAGCTGGGGAGTAATTTATTGACTTTAGAGTTTTTCTGTCGGAAGATCTATAGATAAGATATTTACCATTTTTTTCTTCGTAAAAAGAATCTGTATTTTTTTCTTTTTTGTAATACGCTATGGTTTTTTCTGCTTCCTCTACAGATTCACATGCCTTACTCATATTTGATCGCTGTACTTCATTAAATAACTCAACAAATTTTTCACTCATACCAAACTCATGAACCGCCCCTGAAAGCACGTATTGAATATCACAAAGAGCATCAGCGATTTCTATAATATCATTAGTTTCTATAGCTTCTTTAAGTTCTTTTAGCTCTTCTGAAATAAGCTCCACTCTTAAATCACATCTTTTTTTATCAGGAATTGCTGGTTTATCCAATATCGGATGATTAAATAATCTGTGAAAATCAGCGGTTTGATTTAAAGAATCAATTTTATCCATTTTTAATTCAATTTTAAGTTAAACTATGATAATATTTCTCCTCTGAGGCCCTCTTCCAAAATAATAAATATAATTATGGGAATTACCCATTTCATCACAAAACCCCAAAATTTGGTTACTCTTATATTTTTTGCTCCTTGATTGGTTTCATTCATAAAGTTATCAAAACCCCAGATATGAGCTACATATATAGAAATAAGCAAGCCTCCTAGTGGCAACAAAATGCTCCCAGACAAGAAATCAAAGAAACCAAAGATACTTTTACCGAAAATCGTAACATGACTCCATAAATTAAAACCTAAAACATTGGTTATACAAAGTAAAAATGTTACTGAAACACATATTATAACAGATTTATTTCTAGAAATTTTGAATGAGTCCATAGCCGTAGATACAACAGCCTCTAACAAACCAATAATTGAAGTAAAGGCAGCAATAAATACCAAAAAGAAAAATAATGCACCTAAAAACATACCAAAGGGAATCTCTTTAAATAATGAAGCCATAGTAACAAATAATAAACCAGGACCAGAATCAGGTTGAATTCCAAAAGCAAACAAAGCAGGAAATATGACAAATCCAGCTAAAATTGCTATAGCAGTATCAAAAAACACAACTATTCCAACGCTACCAGGTATATCACTGTTTTTTCTATCCAAATAGCTTCCAAAAACAAAACCTGCAGTTAATGCTATTCCAACAGAAAAAAATATCTGACCTAAAGCCGATAAAATAACTTTAAAAGTAATTTTTGAGAAATCTGGTGTTAGATACCATAAAAGACCTTGATATGAGCCTTCTAAGGTATTTGAACCAAATGCAAGTAAAATGAACATTACAAGTAAAATAGGCATGAAAATCTTGGAAACTAGCTCTACCCCTCCCTGAAGACCTCGAGAAGCAACAAAAATCATGATTAGACATATTATAAAACAATAAATCAATAAAGTATACTGATCTTGCTGTAAATCTGTAAAATGAGTTTGAATAGTTTCTGCTGAAAAAGCGAAAGCTTCTCCTGTTATATATTCTTTAAGGTATACCGTTACCCAAGACATAATCATTAGATAATAGCCTAAAATCATAACTGTAGCTATAATTTCAACCCAACCAATTATATTCCAAAACGATTTTGGAGAAGAAAGCTTCTTCATTCCCTCTAAAGGAGTTAATTGTGCCTTTCTTCCTAGGCTAATTTCTGCAGTTAATAAAGGAATACCGATAATAGCAGTTAAAATTAGATATACAATAATGAAAGCACCACCCCCACTTTCTCCAACAATATAAGGAAATCGCCAAATATTTCCCATTCCAATTGCAAAACCTGCTGTAGCCATTATAAATCCAAACCGACTTCCCCAATTTTCTCTGTTCATTATTAGAAATTATTTATTGTGTTACAAAATACTACGTCTTAAAATGATGAAATGGTATATCGTAAAATTAGTAATTTATAATTACAATAACCTAGAAAAAATAGATTAATACCATAAAAATAAAAAAAATATATTTTATTAAATTAAAGGTTGTTTTTTATTATATAATATATTGATTTACAGTGTTTTATATTAATTATTTTAGACAAGACTAAATCATTAAAAACAAAGAAAAAGAGAGAAAAAAATGATAAAATGATAGTAATTAATTAAATTATATTTTTAACAATAAAAATTTTAAAATGAAAAATCCCATAATACTTATCCCCTATTTGATTATAACATTTTTTTTAATTCCTCAAAAAAAAATATTTGGACAAATTGATGAAGCTCTTTATTCAAACCTTGAATGGAATTTTGTTGGACCTACTAGAGGAGGTAGATCTACAACCGCTATAGGAATCCCATCTCAACCTTATACGTTTTATATGGGTACAACCGGTGGAGGAGTATGGAAAACAACAGATGCAGGTTTAAATTGGAAAAATGTATCTGACGGCGAGATAACCGTAGGTTCAATTGGAGCGTTAGCTATTGCCCCAAGCGATCCAAACATAATATTTGCTGGAACCGGATCTGCTGATCCAAGAGGGAATATTTCATCAGGGAATGGTATTTATAAATCGACCGATTCTGGAGAAACATGGGAGTTTGTGGGCTTACCCAAAGCAGGATTGATTGGTTCAATAAAAATTCATCCAAAAAACTCAAATATTGTATATGTGGCTGTATTGGGTAATGTTTTTGGCCCTAATAAGGAAAGAGGTCTATATAAATCGATAAATGGGGGTGAAACATGGAATAAAGTTCATTTTATTAGTGACAAAACTGGCGCAAGAGATGTTGAAATAAACCCATCTAATCCTAGAGAAATCCTTGCTTCATTTTGGACAGTTCAAAGAAAACCATGGACATTAGTAGATGGAGGAAACGAAGGTGGAATCTTTTTATCTAAAGATGAAGGTAAAACATGGAAAAAACTTAAAAATGGACTTCCTAAGGGTTTAGTAGGTAAAATTGAGATTGAATATTCACCAGTTAATTCCAGTAGAATATGGGCTATGATTATAGCAAAAGAAGAGGAAGAAGGTGGGCTATATCGCTCAGATAATGGGGGAATATATTGGAAAAGAATCAATAGAGATCATAAATTAAGACAAAGGGGCTGGTATTATTCCCACATAACAGCTGATCCAAAAAATGAAAACATTATTTACGCTTCAAATACAGGGTTTTATAAATCAATAGATGGCGGAAAAACCTTTGACAAAAGAATTAGAACGCCACACGGAGATAACCATGGGGTATGGATAAATCCAAACAATACCAAAATTATGATAAATTGCAATGACGGCGGAGCAAATGTATCATTAAACGGAGGAGAGAGTTGGTCAACCCAATTGAATCAACCTACCTCAGAATTTTATAGGTTAACCGTTGATAATCAATTTCCTTTTAGAATGTATGCCGGACAACAAGACAACTCAACAATTTCTGTTCCTAGTAGAGGCATACCTTCACTTACAAGATTTGAAAATTGGTTTGACGCTGGAGGTACTGAATGTTCAGACATTGCCGTTCATCCCAATAATCCAAACATTATCTATTCTACTGGATATAGTGGAGAGTTTACCTATAAGAATCTAGAAACAGGTGAAGAGTATCAAAGAACCCCATACGTCCATTTAACTGAAGGAACAAGGCAAGATGAACTTAAATATAGATTTCAATGGAATTATCCAGTTTTTGTATCAAAATATAACCCTAATAATGTTTACGTAGGCTCTAATGTGGTTCACAAAACATCAAATAAGGCAGTTAGTTGGGAAATAATCAGCCCTGATCTTACAAGAAGACTACTAGAAAAAGATGAAGAAAAAGCAGACATTCCAGGCGGCCCTATTCAAAATGATGCTACTGGTGTAGAAGTATATTCATCAATATTTGCCTTAGAAGAATCACCACATAATGATAAAGAAATATGGGTTGGATCAGATGATGGATTGATTCATTTAACTAGAGATGGAGGAATAACATGGCAAAATATAACTCCAAATAAAATAATTCCTTATCAAGGAACAATTAATAAAATTGAATTATCCCCACATAAGGAAGGAAGAGCAATAGTAGCAGTATATAATTATAGAAATAATGATTTTAAGCCATACATTATACTCACTGATGATTTTGGTCTTAATTGGAAATTAATCACGGAGAGCAATGGTATTCCTTCAAATCATTTTGTAAGAACAGTATCAGAAGATCCAGTACAAAAAGGATTAATCTATGCTGGAACTGAATTTGGAGCTTATGTTTCTCTAAATAACGGCAAGTCTTGGAATTCATTACAACTTAATCTTCCTCATGTTCCAATAACAGATATGGAAGTTGCTCAAAACGATTTAGCCATATCTACTCAAGGAAGAGGATTTTGGCTTCTTGATAAGATTAATATCTTACAAGAGCTTCATAACATTGAAAAAAATCCTGGAAAAATCCATTTGTTTGAACCTGAACCAGCATACCGAACAAATATTGGGGGTGGATGGAGATCGGGGGGGATAAGTTTTGAAAATGACATTTCATTTTATTTACCTAATGATATTCTAATGAAAGATTTTGAAATGTACATAAAAGATAGTAAAGGAAATGTGGTTATTGACTTTAAAAAAGACACAGTGTATTTATGGGATGTTGATTACGATTCTTTAACTATTTATTCAGGCATGCATACTGTATATTGGGATTTAGAATACAAGGCACCTAAATTACAAAAAGACTTCGTTTCAATGTACTATAGCACAAGAAGCGGCTATGGGCCAGAGGCTATTCCAGGAAATTATTCAATAGAATTAGTTACTCCAAATGAAAAATTTACTACAAACTTGTCTGTAAAAATTGATCCTAGATGGAATATTCCCGTAACTGACTTAGAAAAACAATTTATTACAGCCAATGAAGTAAAGTCAATGATTGAAAAATCTCAAGAAAAATTAAGTGAAATGAGGAGTATATTAAATCAAATAAATAGTTTAATAAATCTCACTAAGAATAGCAATGCTCATCCAACCATTAAGAAATTTGGAAATGAGATAATTGATAAAATTTCTATCATAGAAAATAATTTATATCAAAATAAAATTGAAACATCACAAGATGAAATCAATTATGCTAGAAAATGGACAAACCATATTACACATCTTTATGATAGAATAACAACTGACAACCAAGCTCCAAATGACGGAATGATAAAAAGAGTAAAAGAGTTGAAGGATAATTATGAAAAAATCATTAAACCTTATAAGAATATTATTGATAATGATTTGAAAAAGTTTATGGAATATCTTAAAGAAAACAATATTGAAAGAATAATCATAGACTAACAAAAAAAAAGGGCAATCATTCTTACGAATTTTCGCCCCTTTTATCATTTAAAAATCACCGTAGTGTCTTTCAAATGTCAAACTTTTCTTGAAATCATTTAAAATTTCTACTTAATAAATTAAGCTTCTTTTTTAAAAGTCCTGAATTTTCTATTTTATTTTAACCGTGGTCAATCTAAAACTTCTATTTCATTTCCGAAACTTGCGTTTCTGCTTCCAAGTTTTGTTTGGAAAGACTAAGTAACATAATAAAATAAGAAAATAAGAAAATATGATTAAAAAGTTATCCACAACTTTTCAACTTCTTTAAAAAAAGTGAATTAGAAAGGTCTATAAACAATAAAAGGGTGATAATTCTTTACGAATTTTTCACCCTTTTCATTTAATGATCACCGTAGTGCTCCTCAAACGTCAAACTACAGTTAAAAAGCACTTATAGTTTCCGCTTAATAAATTAAGTTTTCGCTTTGAGAAATCTTTGTCCTTCTATATCTTGTTGCCGTAACAACTTTCAACTTCCAAACTAAGATCTGAAACTTGCGTTTCAACTTTTTTTATCTCTCGTTTGATGATACTAAGTAACTTAATTTTATTTTATAAATAAGAATTTTCTAATCAAAGTTTTCCACAACTTTTCAACATGAAATTAACAGAGTTATAAACTAGAAAAAACATACTTTTCAACCAAATATGTTGATAAAGTATAAAATTTTATGACTTTATATTTAGTAAGTCAGTAAATAGTTTCAAACTTTCTCTTAGATAAAGATCATTTTCAATCTTTTCTTTTAACAAATTATTTTCTAAAGGAAATATTTCTGAATAATTAATTGAAACATTTAAATTATCTTCTCTGCTATCAGATTCTTTTTTTTCATTAAGTCTTTCTTGTAAATTCAATGATATAACCTTTTGTTTCCTATTTTTTTTAATTTCATCAATATTTGATAGATATTTTTTTATTGCATCATCGTTTTTTAATCTATCATCAAAAATTTGATTTAACTCTTTAATATTATTTGGGGAGATTTTAAGTTTATTTGCAAATTCCAATCTATCAATCTCATCCCATTTTAAAGCATTTTTTCTAGAATTTTCAGTATAAAATTCCCTATCAAATGGGTTAGGAAACTCAATATCTGGCTTAACACCTATTTTTTGAGTA
>Ga0208764_10002824_pt1 | contig 10804 bp, 9 predicted proteins | sample ETNtaG_18_FD_185762 | JGI IMG/M metagenome (GOLD analysis project Ga0208764, IMG submission 185762) | Marine microbial and viral communities from oxygen minimum zone, Eastern Pacific Ocean - ETNP201302SV91 (SPAdes) (version 2) | ecosystem: Environmental > Aquatic > Marine > Oceanic ...
TGCTCATACTCCATCAATAAATAAAACTTCAAACGATCGAATTTTAGATGGCACTGAGGAAGATACATTTTTAAAATTAGTAAAAGATATAACAAGCAAAGGATTCGTAAGAAGCAATTACAAAGAGAAACTTGTAGATTTAAGTAATGTCAGAATTAATCTAAAAAGTAAAAAATAGATATTATTTTTTCTTTTCTAAGACTTTAATGCTTAATTCTTTTAATTGAGAATCGCTAGCTTTTCCTGGTGCTCCCATTAATAAGTCTTCAGCATTTTGATTCATTGGAAAAAGAGTAATCTCTCTTATATTTGATTGTTCTGCTAATAACATAACAATTCGATCAATGCCTGGAGCCATGCCTCCGTGTGGTGGAGCTCCATAAGATAAAGCTTTGATCATACCTTCAAACTTACTATTTACATCATTTTTTGAATAGCCAGCCTTAGAAAAAACTTTGTACATCAACTGAGGTAGATGATTCCTAATGGCCCCTGAAGAAAGTTCATAACCATTACATACTAAATCGTACTGATAAGCGTTTATTTGCAAAGGATCAACTTTATCGAAATTTTTAAAATCAGTTTGAGGCATTGAAAAAGGGTTGTGACTAAAGTCTATTTTTTTTTCATCTTCATTATATTGATACATTGGAAAATCTACCACCCAACAAAAATCAAAATTTTTATTATTTATTAGCTTTAAATCTTTTCCTAATTGTTGTCTTACTAAACCTGTTATCTTCTCAACATTCTTAACTTTATCACATGAAAAAAAAATAGAGTCATTTTCTTTTAAATTACAAATTTTAATTATATCAGAAATTGCTTTGTCTGAAAAAAATTTTGCTATAGGGCCTTTTCCAAATAATTTTTCTTTATTTTTTTCTATAATTATATAGCCTAACCCTTTTCCTCCTTCTTCTTTTGCCCAGTTATTATAATCGTCAAAAAAACTTCTTGGTTTAGTTCCTGTATTAGGTGCGGGAACTGCTCTAACAACTGATCCTTGGGATATCATTTTTTTAAAAATATCTAATTTTACTTCTTCTGAATTAATAATGTCTGTTACATCAACGATTTCAATGGGATTTCTTAAATCTGGTTTATCAGTTCCATATTTTATCATTGCATCTTTGTATTTGATTTTTTTAAAAGGAGGTTTTGAAATTATTTTATTTTTCCCAAACTCTGTAAATAATTCAAAAAATACCGGTTCTAAAGTATTAAAAATATCTTCTTGTTCTACAAATGACATTTCTATATCAAGCTGATAATGTTCTCCGGGACTTCTATCAGCTCTTCCGTCTTCATCTCTGAAACAAGGTGCTATTTGAAAATATTTGTCAAAACCAGATATCATAACCATTTGCTTAAATTGTTGAGGAGCTTGAGGTAAGGCATAAAACTTTCCAGGATGAACTCTGCTTGGAACTAAAAAATCTCTAGCGCCTTCTGGACTAGATGCTGTTAAAATAGGCGTTTGAAATTCCATAAAACCAATTTTATTCATTTTATTTCTAATAAAAGAAATAACTTTTGATCTCAGAATTATATTATCGTGCATTTCTTTTCTTCTCAGATCTAGAAATCTATATTTTAATCTAGTTTCTTCAGGATATTCCTGGTCGCCAAATACTGGCATGGGTAGTTCTTCAGCTGAGGAAAGAGTTTCGAACGATATAACTGCCACTTCAACATCTCCGGTAAATAAATCTTTGTTAATCGTTTCTTTAGATCTTTCTACTACCTTACCAGTAACTCTAACAACGGATTCGGGTTTAGCCTTTTCAACTTCTTTAAAAAAATCTGTACTATTTTCTGTAACACATTGGGTTAAACCATAATGATCTCTTAAATCGAAGAAAAGTAAATTTCCGTGATCTCTTTTTCTATGAATCCATCCGGAGAGTTTAACTGTTTTTCCAGAATCTTTCTTAGAAAGTTCTGAACATGTATGAGTTCTGTATTTATGCAAAATGATTCCTTTTTAAATTTATACCATTTTTAATACTTCTTTGATTAATTTTAAAGTAAAAGGACTGCCCTTTTTTAAGGAATATTTATCTAATGTTGAAATAAATCGTGAAATCTTTTCATAAGATCTATCAATTCTTTTAATAATAAAATCTATATGTTTCTTTTCTATGTTAATTTGTCTATCAGAAAAATTTTTGGCAAGAATTACACTTATTAATTCATCGTTAGGTAAATTTAATCCTATCATTAAACTACTGCTGACTCTAGATCTTAAATCTGGCAATTTAAATTCATATTTTATGATAGGATTTATTGAATTTACCAAAAGATATTTGTTATCATGTATTGCGGCATTCCACAAAGAAAACAATAAATTTTCAGAAACATTTTCGTCTAAATTATCAATTATTAAAGCTTCTTTTGTTTTAAATTTAAAAAAAACTTCATCATCTAATGATTTGCCTTCTACTTCTATTGTGGAAGTTTTAGTTTTTAAAATTGAGGATAAGTGTGTTTTTCCTGAACCAGTAGGTCCAAATATATTAACTGTTTTTTTTATCCATTTTGGCCAACTGTTTATCAATTCGTACGCTTCTTTATTACTCTCGGAAACATAATAATCTTCTTTTAAATAAATTTTTTTAGTTGGAAATTTTAATACTAATTGATCATTCATATTTATATATTTCCCAAAAATTATTTTTATTTTCTAGCTTGTATCCAAACTTCACAAATTCTCCTTTTAGTTTCTTAGGATTGCCATAGTAATATATTTTAATAGTAGAATCATTAGTGCTAAATTCTTCTAAAGAATAATTATCAATCATGTTAATTTGGTAGAAAATTTTTTTAAAATCATCAAGCTCTTTTAAATTTCTATATTTATACTTAATTTTTAGAGTAAGCGGTGAAGTGAGGCTAATAACATTTTCTCTTTTCCAAAAATCAGTAATTAAAAACTTTAAATCTTTTAAAATAAAACCCAATTTCTCTTTATTTTTTATATTATTGATTTCATAAGAAACATTTTTACTAATTTTATTATTAATAAAATTCATTTTTAAATATATATTTAGTTTTTTATTTTGATAATTCGCTAGTGCAAAAACATAATTTTTAATTTCATATTTATTTACAAAATCTTCAACATTTATATCTTCAATTTTATTTTTTAAATTAGAAATTTTTAACACATCTTCTAAATCTTCTAGAGGCAATATAAAATTAATTAATTCATTTTTAATATTTGTGTTAAGCCATTCTTTGTAAAAAAAATTTTGCTCTAATGGTATTATTTCGTCATTTACTAAAAGAAGAGGAAAAAAAATTGCAGAAATTTTTTTAGGCTGTGAAAAAGATATATTTTTTTTACCTAAAAATTTTTTAACCTTTAAATCGCTATAAAATATATTAAATTTTGCTTCATAAATATTATTTTTGTAACTTTCTTCAACTATTTGAAAACTATCAATTAGATTCTTTATTTTTTTTAGCTTTATATCACTTACCTTTTTTAAATCTCTTGCAAGTAAAATTTTAGACATTAATATTTCAAAAGAATTTACTAGAGCTTTATCAATATAAACCTCTCTTGAAAAATTGAGATTCATCTTAGCTTTTATTTCTATATTTTCTATAGTGAAGGCATTTTGTTCAGCTTTACAATTTGTGAGTGTTGATAAAAAAAATATTGTTGCTGTTAAAATAATAAAAATATATTCTTTAAAGCTTATTATTAAATATTTGCACATTTTAATGCCTTCATGAAAAAAACTTATAGTAGTTACAAAAAAAGCGGTGTTAATATGGCAGCCGCTGATAAGTTAGTAAATTACATATCAAAAATATCAAGAAAAACTTATAAAAAAAATACAGAAATGAAGGCTTTCAAAAATATTGGTAGCTTCGGATCAATATATGACCTTTCTCAACTAAAAATGAAGAATCCTATTATCGTCTCTTCAACTGATGGTGTTGGAACTAAAATTGAGATTGCAAATAAAATAAAAAAATTCGATACAATCGGTATTGATCTGGTTGCTATGTGTGTAAATGATTTGATAGTCCAAGGAGCTAAACCAATTTTTTTTTTAGACTACATAGCAATTGACAAATTGAAAATTAATAAAGTTAAAAAAATTTTAAATGGAATTGTAAAAGGATGTATACAAGCGCAATGTTCTTTAGTAGGTGGAGAAATGGCAGAAATGCCAGGAACATACTCTAAAAATAAATTTGATTTAGCGGGTTTTGCTATAGGAGTAGTTGAAAAAAAATTATTACTAACAAAAAATAAAATTAAAAATAATGATGTTGTTTTAGGCATACCTTCTTCGGGATTGCATTCAAATGGATTTTCGCTTGTAAGACATATTTTGAAGAAAAAGAAAATAAATTTAAAAAAGAATTTAACTAAAAAAATTAGAACTGAACTATTAAAACCTACAAAAATTTATGTAAGCGAAATATCTAAATTAACTAAAAAAAAATTAATTAATGGTTGTGCAAATATTACTGGGGGCGGGATAATAAATAATTTGGTTAGAGTGATTCCTGAAAATCTTTGTCTTAATATAAATTTAGAAAACATAAAGATTCCTAAAATTTTTAAATGGTTAAAAAATAAAAAAATTTCAGATACTGAAATGATTAATACATTTAATTGTGGAGTGGGTTTTTGCTTAATCGCAAATAAAAAAAATATAAATAAAATAAAAAAGATTTTTTCTAAAAATTACCAGCCTTACGAAATTGGTTTTATATCTAAACATAAAAATCAATTTAAAAAATACGGTAAACTAAAATGGTAAAAAAAATAAAAACGTGTGTATTTATATCAGGATCAGGAACAAATCTTAAGTCTCTAATACGAAATTCAAGGGATTATAATTTTCCAATAAAAATCGAGTTAATAATATCCAACAATATAAATGCTAATGGCTTAAAATATGCTCGTAAATATAATATTCCATATAAAGTTTTTAAATATAAAAGTAAAATTATTTTTGAAAAAAATTGCTTATTAGAATTAAAAAAAAGAAAAATTAGATTTATATGCTTGGCAGGTTTTATGAAGGTTTTATCTAAAAAATTTATAGAAAATTTTAAGTATAAAATTTTTAATATACATCCTTCTTTATTGCCTAAATTTAAAGGTATAAATACCCATGGTAGAGTGCTTAAAAGTGGAGAAAAATTTACTGGGTGTACTGTTCACCTTGTTACTTCAAAGCTAGACTCCGGTAAAATTATTCTTCAAAAAAAAATTTCTGTTCTAGATAATGATACTGAAAAATCTCTGAGGGAGAGAGTTTTAAAGCAAGAGCATAAACTTTATGCAAAAGCTATAAGGTATACTTTTGGATAACTAATTTTTAAAAAAAAAAGAAATCTCAGTCTTGGCATTTTCAACACTATCTGAGCCATGCACAGAATTTTTATCTATTGATATGCCATACATTTTTCTAAGAGTTCCCTCTTCTGATTTTGATGGATCAGTTGCTCCCATTAATTTTCTATTTTGCAAAACTGCATTTTCTCCCTCCAATACCATAACTACAATTGGTCCAGATGATAAATAATTGCATAAATCATTGTAAAATGGTTTGGTTTGATGAACTTTATAAAATTCTGAAGCTTCGTCTTTAGAAATTTGTACTTTTTTACTTTTCACAATTTTTAAATTTTTTTCTTTGAAAAAATCTTTAATTTTGTTTTCTAAATTTCTTTCTATAGCATCAGGTTTAATTATTGATAAAGTTTGTTCTATCATTTTTTACTCATAAAATTCTCTGATTAAATTATTTAAAAGTCTTACTCCAAATCCTGTTGCGCCGCCAGGATTTAAATTAGCAGCTTTTTTAGAAAAAGCCATTCCAGCGATATCTAGATGCGCCCAAGGAGTCTTCTTTAGTATAAATCTTTGCAAAAATTGTGCAGCGGTAATAGATCCAGCTCCTCCTGCATAATTTATATTTTGAACATCTGCTATAGGAGAATTTATCAATTTGTCGTAGTTTTTATGCAGTGGTAATCTCCAAACTTTTTCGTTAACATTTTCGCTTGCTTTAAAAATATTTTTTGATAATTCATCATCATTTGAAAATAAGCCAGCATACTCTTCGCCCAAAGCCATAATAATAGCTCCTGTTAATGTGGCTAGATCAATAATAAATTTGGGTTTAAATTTTTCTTCAGTATAAGTAAGTGCATCTGCTAAAACTAATCTACCTTCTGCATCAGTGTTAAGAACTTCAATTGTTTTTCCAGAATATGATTTAACAATATCTCCAGGCCTTTGTGCATTTCCATCTGGCATATTTTCAACGAGACCGACTACTCCTACTGCATTAATTTTTGCTTTTCTAAGGGCAAGACTTTTCATTAAACCTACAACTACAGCAGAACCACCCATATCATATTTCATTTCCTCCATAAATCTTGCTGGTTTTAGAGAAATTCCTCCAGTATCAAAGCAAACTCCCTTGCCCACAAATGCTAGGGGTTTTCCAAAACTATTTTTGGCTCCATTCCATCTAATCACTACTACAAATGACTCGTTTTCACTGCCTTGTCCAACGCCTAGTAAAGAATACATTCCCAATTTTTTTAGTTTTGCTTCGTTTAAAATTTCAACTTTTAGACCTAGTTTAGAAAGTTTTTTTATTTCTTCTGTATATTTTTTTGGATTTAAAACATTTGGTGGTTCTGAAACTAAATCTCTACTTAAAAAGACTCCTTCTTTTATAGCATCATAATATTTATAATCCTTTCTAATTTTTTCTTGATAAGATGAAATAATCTTAAAACTAATTTTTTTATTAATTTTTTCTTTATTCAACGTTTTATACTTATTAAAAGTATAAGACTTTAAATTATAGCCAAATATAAACTCAGAAAAAACTTTTGATAATTTATCTTTGTTTTCGCTTAAAGAATCTGCATATATATCGATTGAATTTATAGTTTTATCATTTTTAATATATGTAAAAAATGATCCACCAATCTCTTCAAAATAATATTTTTCTTTTTTATTTTTAACTTTAATTATAAAACATTTCTTCTTATCTGAAATATCAAGTGAGCTTATTTCAGCTTTTTGGTCTTTTGTTCTTAATAATTTTAGGAATAAGTTAATTTTTTTACTTATATCTTTAGATAATATCTTTTTTTTGTCTTCATATTCATATTTTTCATTCACAAATATTGCAAATGCATTGCTATTTTGGCTAAAACTATTCGTAAAACTCAACATTTATCACTCCGGTATATAGATTTTAGAAGATACAATCATACACATAACATCAAAATTCTAGATAACAAGTGTGCTCTTTTTTGGTCCTTAAAAAGATTCAAAATTAAACATCAAATAGTCGAAAAAACTATGATTTAAGCCATTTATAGGCTCTAAAGTATTTGCAAAATTTTAAGCCAAACGCCCAAAAATCCTATAATTTAAGCCATTTTTTACCTATTTCGCCCTATAATTTAACGTATAAATTGAATTGTGCCTAAAGTTGTCTTATTAACTATATATAACGCCTATTTATAATGAAAAACAAAATTTATAGATATTTTTTTTATGAATTATTTCGCTATTTTAGTGTCGTACTTTTCGCATTAACAGCTATTATTTGGACAATTCAGGCAGTAAATTTTCTAGATTTGGTTACAGATGATGGGCATGCTTTTGCTATATATTTTTATTATTCAATATTAACTATTCCTAAAATATTAACAAAATTAATACCTTTTTCGTTTTTGATATCGCTAATTATCACAATATTGAAAATGGAAAAAGATAATGAATTAATTGTTTTGTGGACATCTGGATTAAATAAAATTTATATCGTAAATCTTATTTTTAAAATTTCTTTATTAGTAATGTTCTTACAACTACTAATGTCATTAATAATTAACCCCGAAACTTTAAATCATTCAAGAAAACTGCTAAAAAATTCCGAACTTCAATTTACATCATCTTTGCTGAAAGAAAAAGAATTTAATGATACTGTTGAAGGTCTAACAGTATTTGTAGAAAGAAAAAAAGAAAATGAAATTTATCAAAATATATTTATTAGAGATGATGGAAAAGTTTTAACCACAGTTTCCAGCGGTTCATCAACAATATTTGCAAAATCTGGTTTTGTTAGCGAAGACGAACAAAGTTTAATCTTAATAGATGGAAATATACAAAAGGAAGAGGAAGACCAGTCTGTCAGCATAGTTAATTTTAAAAAAACATCTATAAATTTATCTGGCATTTCTACAAAAACTATTTCAGAACCAAAGATACAAGAAACGTCTACAATTAGAATAATAAATTGTTTATTAAAAAAGAATTTTTATATTCATAATTGTGATAAATCTGAAAAATTTAATAAAGATATAAAGATAGAAATTAATAAAAGATTTGGTATGCCGTTTTTTATTCCATTGATTGGTTTAATAGCATGTTTTTTATTAACGTCTAAAAGAGATAAAAAAATTTATTATTCATATAAGTATATATATTTTTTAATTGGATTTATGTTTTTAGTTGTATCTGAAATTTCTGTTAGATATTCAGGAATGTCTATAAATTATACTTTAATTTATTATTCTATACCAATTGTACTACTTCCAATTGTTTATTTTTTATTAATAAGAACTTTTAAATATGAAAACTTGAATTAATTAAAATGTTAAAATCTTTTATTATAAGTAAATATTTAGCAAAGGAATTCTTTAAAATTATAGCTGCTATGACTTTTGGATTTTTTTGTTTAGGTTTTATTTTAAATATTTTTGAAGAGATAAACTTTTTTAAGGATTTTGAAGTTGGAATTGAAATCCCTATTATTTTATCAACTTTATTTGTGCCTACCCTACTTTATGAAATGTTTCCGTTTGTGGTTCTGGTATCTGGTTTATGGTTTTTTTTAAAAATAAAAAAGAATGATGAATTTATAGCTCTAAAAATTTCTGGATTATCAAATATTTCTATTATTTTAATACCAAGTATATTATCAGTTTTTTTAGGTATCATTTTTATAACAACTATAAATCCTGTGACATCTATATTAGTAAAAAAATATGAATCAATTAAAGGAGCTTATGAAAAAGACCAAGATTATTTAGCTTCTGTCACTGTTAATGGAATTTGGATTAAAGAAAAAAGTTTGGATAAAAACTTTATAATTAGATCTTCGCATTTAGACGGTAATAATTTAGTAGATGTAACAATATATGAATTTGACTATGATAATAATTTTTTAAGGAGAATTAATTCTAAAACTGCAAATATAAGTTATTCGGATTGGAGTTTCAAAAACGTTAAAATTTATGACAGAGAAGGACGTTTAACTAATAAAAATGCTAAAGATTATGCCCACAGAAGCATCTATGACATTAAAAAAATTAAAAGCCTTTATTCTAACCTTGATACTATATCGTTTTGGTCGTTAAGTGATGAAATCAAACTCCTAGAAGTGCGAGGTTACTCCACTAGAGAAATGAGAGCAAAATTTCAAAAATCACTAGTTTTTCCTTTGTTTCTTTTGAGTATGGTTTTGTTGAGCGGTGTATTCACTCTTGGATCAAATTTCAAAGAAAGCAATTGGACATATGTTTTTATTGCCATAATTACTAGTGTTTTAATATTTTACTTTAATGATTTTTCAGCAGCATTAGGGAAAACTGACAAATTACCTATTGAAGTTTCGGTATGGATGCCAATTGTAATTATTTTTATTTTCAGCAGCGTCGGACTTATAAATGCAAACCAAAAATAAAATAGTTTTAATAATTATCTGTTTATTAAATTTTTCTATATTTAGTACATTTGTACAATCTGATGAATTTGATATCTCAGCTATAGAAGTTGCTGTTGATAAAAAAAATAATACCATCATTGGAAAAGGTTCGGTTGAAGCAATAGATTCTGATGGAAGGGTAATAAAAGCAGAAAAAATAACATACAAAAAAAACAATGAACTTCTAATAGCAGAAGGTTCTGTAAAAATTTTTGATAAAGAAGGTAATATTTTAAAAGCTAATAAAGCTTCTTATGATAAAATTAATGAACTTATTACTACTTTTGGTGAATCTGAACTAGAAATAGAAAATGGTTACAAATTAATATCAAGTAATATTTTTTACAATGTCAAAAATAAAATAATGAACTCTGATAAAAATTCTAAATTTACTGATCAAGATGGCAACGTTGTAGTTGTTGATATGTTTCAATATCAAGTTAAAGAAAATTTATTTTCTTCCATAGGAAATATAAAAGTTGTCGATGTAAGTAAAAATAAATATTCTTTTAAAGAATTGCACATTGATACTAAAAAAAAAGAGATGATTGGGTCAGATGTTAGTGTTTTGCTAGATCAGGAAAATTTTGGTCTTGATAATAAGAATGACCCAAGAATCGTAGCTAATGATATTTTTGTATCGAAAAATAAAACAAATTTATCTAAAGGTGTTTTTACAGTTTGTAAAATAAGAAAAGATAAATGTCCACCTTGGTCTATACAAGCAAAGGAAATTAGTCACGATAAAATAAAGAAAACAATTTATTATGATCATGCAATATTAAAATTTTATGATGTTCCAATTTTTTATTTCCCAAAATTTTTTCATCCAGACCCCACTGTTAAAAGACAATCAGGTTTTCTTACCCCATTTTTTACTGACTCTTCAGGTGTTGGAACTGGTTTTGGCTTACCTTATTATTGGGCGATTAATAATAGTAAAGATTTGACTTTTACTCCCAAAATTTACGCTGAAGAAAATTTATTATATTTAAACGAATACAGACAAGCGTTTAAAAATGGTTTTTTAACAT
>Ga0208764_10002827_pt1 | contig 10799 bp, 21 predicted proteins | sample ETNtaG_18_FD_185762 | JGI IMG/M metagenome (GOLD analysis project Ga0208764, IMG submission 185762) | Marine microbial and viral communities from oxygen minimum zone, Eastern Pacific Ocean - ETNP201302SV91 (SPAdes) (version 2) | ecosystem: Environmental > Aquatic > Marine > Oceanic ...
ATTGAAAATCTTCCTTGTCTCAGGAGTTGGACAAATAAAATCACATACAACATAACCATCTTTTGTATCACAGAAGATTGCTAAATCTCTCATACGATATGCTTGTCTTATTCTACCCCTTTCAGTAAAATCCCAATCGTCAAATTTTTCTCTTATTTGATCTGCATTGAGAAGTTTTGCTTTTAGTTCAAGACATATCTGGTTTGCTAATGTACTCTTCCCTGTTTCGGGCATTCCCATTATTAAAATTTTCATCTATAATGATAATCCTGTCACATTTGATAAGTAATTCTTTTCAGCTTGATCTTTGGGTTCATCTACTGCAATAATCAAACTCTTTTTAATAACCACTTCTTCACATTTTCCTGCCATCAGCCAAGGCATGAGTGCCATTCCCACTTGATTAGCTTGGTTAGTTTGGACAGCTTGTAAAGTCATAGGTTTATTTAAAATAACTTCATCTTCTTTTTCTACACATCTAGATACTAATTCTTCTCCAGTTGATAATTTAATTATTTTAACTTTCATGGATATTTTTCTTTAAATATTGATAAGGGCTTGGAAAATCTTTAATTTGATTTCTCCAATTTTTTTGTCTTTCCTCAAGTTTCATGGCATGAATAAAAGCTATTTTTTTCATAATATCTAAGTTACCACCACCATATTTTATTGAATGTACATCTGTAGGATTCCAATTCATGCCAGCCGCTAGTATATGAACAGGACTATATGAATTGAATTGATTATTAAATTGTCTATCTCTATATGCCTGATGAAATTTTCCCGATAAATCATTACAATTAGGAGAAAAAAGTTCTTCTGGCCATTTTTTATTTTGTATTTCTCTCCAATATTTAGAATCATCTCTATGGGAAAGGGCATAATTAGTTACTACTGTTGCCGCAAATCCATAATAGTCATCATGACACTTGGTAGTAAATTCTTTTCTATCCCATTCACTTACATGATCTCTTTCTAATATACGACATAAGTTAAATAGAAATTGATATGTACAATGTAGTCCATTAGATTGTAATGGTTCAATAAACCCAGCAGACAAACCAATTGCACATGTATTTTTAACCCATAATTTTGAATGAATGCCACATCGCATTGGAATCAGGTGATAATCTAATTCTTCGACATCTTCATATCCCTTTTTCTGTAGTTCTGCTTTAAACTCACATAAAGCGTGTCCTTTAGTAACGAATTCATCAGAAAACACATAACCCGCCCCCATTCTAGACCATAAAGGTATTTCCCATACCCATCCATTGTCTATAGCTGTACAATTTGTATAATTTACAATTTGAGTTTCAGGATCTTTATAGGGAATTTTTGTGGCCCATGCCAAATTATTTGTAAGATAATTATCAATGTGTATAAATGGAACATCAAATTCTTTTAATAATAAAGATTTAAATCCAGTACAATCTATAAATAAATCTGCTTTAAGTCTTCGTCCATCATCTAATATTAGATATTTAATTCCATTATCATCCAAAGAAGCCTTTTCTACTTCTCCTAGAATATGTGTAAAGTTACTGAATTTGTTACAGTAATTGTCTTTTAACCATATACCGAATTTAGTGGCGTCAAATTGATAAGAATATCTTGAATGTAATTGAACTTCATCGTTTATTTCATTTAGTTCTGAATGATCAGAATTAGAATTGAAACTATCAGTAAAGAGGGATTTGTTTTGATTTACAAGTACCATGCCTGGGAAAAAATTATTTGCATAATCACTTGTGGGGGAAGCTTGGGGGAAAAATATTTTTTTAAAATACCAATCATCCAATCCAATATTAGGTAGAAATCTTGGCTGACCAAAAGGATAATGAAATGTCCCCGAATCTTTACGATACCAATCTTTAAATGCTATACTTAATTTGTAGATAGAATCACAATGTGGCATAAAATCAAGATCATTAATTCCTACCAAATTTAACCAATTAGCAATACCTTGAAAACCACTTTGACCACCCGCAACAGTACTTTCTCCCACACCTATATTAGAAATATTTGGGGATTCTACAAGTGTAATTTTTTTGTTAGGAAATTCACTTAATAGTGTGGTTGCTGTCATCCATCCTGCAGTACCACCACCTACTATAATAATATTCATATTACAAACAATAAAATAAAGTATCGTAACCTTGTGAATCATAATCAACACACCAGTTACGAGGTTTCAGAAATATTAATGTACCTACTATTGCAATTTTTACTGAGTTCTCCCACAACCATGCTTCTGTAAGCCATGGTAGAAACCATACTATAGCTTCAATCATCTATTAATTTCTTTGTTAAATGCTGGATGTGGAGTTCCACATATATTAAGCCATTCTTGATCACTCATAGTCCACGTTTCATCTCCATAATCATATATCATCCACATTTGATGATCTTCCTTATTACAATACTCACAGTACATTTGTTCAATTACTGTTGTAGGATCTAATTGCTTAGAGTGAATACATCCTATTTGTCTCCATCCCTTTATAGGCTCTAATTCCTTGAAGATTGTTCCTTCAAATCCGCCCATTCTCTCTGTCAAATCTAAACAATGTTCATCTTTACCACATTTAACATTTTGTCTTAAAGGATCACTCCACTCCCAGTCATCAGGCAGTTTAAAATATCCTACACATCCAGTAATTACTAATGTTAATATAATTAGATACTTCATTCTTAAAAACGCAATTGTATAAATACGGGTGTAACACCGGTCAAATTAAAAGAAGTAAGGTAATTGAAAATAAAAAGATTACCAAAATATTAAATAAGCCAACAAATAGAAGAAACACATTAAAGCGATCCATTCCATCTGCATCCAATGTCCGAAAAGTTTTCCTCTCAAAAAACCCCCCTTTCTGAGATATCAATCCCAAAGATCTTTATCCCAATCCTTGCGATAATGTTCTTTTGACTTCTTGTGTTTCTTTTTCTTCTGTTGACTAGAGGAAGCATCATTATTCCAAATTCTACCTCTACTCTTTCTTTCTAATATCGATCCCATTGCTCGGATCTCTGTTATACTTGCCATATTTTCCTCATAATGTATAAACGGCCAATACTTGACCAAAAATTAAGCCAGCAGCTATTGCTGACAAAAATATAAACCATTTAGTCGTACTATCGTTTCCCAAAATCATCCTTATCTTTGAAGTTGATGTTTCAGGATTATTTATTACTATTATACTATATTAGGGGGGTTTTGTCAAGTGTTTATTAATTCAAGAGTTCATCATCAATTTCTTCTTCTATATTCTCTTTGATTATTTTCTCTACCTTTTTTGCGGCCACCTTTTGTGCATGTTTTAATATAACTTGTACTATTTTATCTTCATCATAAGGTCTTTTGTATTGTATGTATCTTGCTAAATGGTATGCATCTATCGGTTGATCATACCATTCATGTTTCCAAATCCCTGCTACAAAATGTTTATCTTTAGTGTGGTAAGATGGTTCTCCAGAAGTGTTTTCATACCATAGGTGAAGTACTCCAACAAATTCGTCTTCCTCTTTATTTTCGAATCCTTGTATAATGTGATCTACACCTAGAGATGGTAGGAAGGGAAACACAGGATCTCTGTAAAGTTTATAACGAAACTGAATGTTCATTGCTTCACGTAATTCAGCTCTCATTTTATCATCCATCATATCACCATTGCCATGAACCACTCCACTTCATATTTTCTTCTCTGTCAAGTAGTAAATAATTAATTTTAACGGGATCCATCGGCCCCAATGATTGTATAACTTCAACATGTCCAAAATCTGCACAAGAATAAACATCACATTGTACTAAGGCGGGTCTTTCTTCATCCCAAATGTGTATTGCTATATGTGATGTTTCAATCATCACCATTCCAGTTACACCACGATTACCTTCTTTGGTCACATAAGATGAATATGGACCACCTAAGATCTTCATGTCTATCTTCTTTACCAAATCGCGTAGCCATTTTTTAGTTTCTTTTGGAGTTATTAATGGATGATTCACTTCTGCTCTCATAACCATGTGTTTGTGAACCACGTTTGGCATTTGTCCTTTCTGACTACTATGTAAAATTCATTCCTGATTTCTTTCTTGGTTTAGTAGTCTTTTTTTCTTTGGTTTTCTTTTTCTTTCCTACTTTAATTTCTTTGGGCTTCCGTTCCACAGTTTTTTCTTTTAGAACATCATCCTTTTCTTTAGATTTAAATATGTTAAGTACTTTTTTAATCCAACTCATGCTATCTCCTCAATGGTGACTTTTAATGGATATTGATTTTGTTGTGCTTCTTCTACTGTATCGTATGCTTTTTGTTCTGCAATTTCAAAGTGATATATTCCTGCAACTCCCATTCCATCTGTATGTACGGCTAACATGATTCTTTCAGCCCGTTCAAATGGATGACCAAAAATTTCTTGTAGGACAAACACTACGAATTCCATAGGTGTATAATTATCATTATGTAATACAACGGCAAACTTACTGGGCTTACTTGGTTCTCTTACCCTCTTAAGTCCACGACCCGTAGCACCTTTTCTTGGTTTTTCTACTACACCACCTTCTTCAGGAGGAGTCTGGTCCTGTTGCACTTTCGCCATCTCTACATCCTAAAGTATTATATTTTACTTTTTTCCACAATTCTTTATTTTCATCCCATCTCATCCAAATTTGATTACCTTTAGGATCACAATGTTGAGAATATAATGAATCACCAATATTGAAAAATCCTGCCCGTTCTAATCCTAGTGTCTGTGGGGGAGGCTTAACTTTGGTCCAGTCTTCAGGTTCTACAGCACAAGAAGTCATCAATAAGAATATAGTAACACATAATATTATTTGGATTAAATTAAGACAAACTAAATTCAGAATTATTATTTCTTTTTTGATTTTATTTTTACTGTGTATTGAGTCCATCCCATTCCGTTTTCATCTTTATATTTACGTATTAATGTTGTTACTATTTCAAAAGAATCTGGTGGTATATAATGATATTTTCCATCTTCATCCTTGACCACGATATTTCTTCCATCCCTTTTTCTTATATTTGTTTTTTGGTCTGGAACTTGTAGATCTTCCTATACTAGTTCTCTTCTTGCTGGTATTCTTTTTTTTATATTCAACAGCCGACCATCCTCTTGCTTTTTTAGCCATTATGTTTAAACCCCTCTTTCATTTTAATATCTGTTTTATATCCACAATGTGGACAAGTCATTGATGTTGGTCTACCATTTATTTTTTTCTCTATAATTCCCGCGTAACTCCACCAGTTCTTACATTCTCCACAAATGAAATGAAACAATGTCTCCCATGTATATTCATGTTTCCACCCCACGTATTCCCCCTTTAATTTAGTATGTGTGGAACTTCCTCCGTTATTGGCCCGTAAAGGTCATCCCAAATTTTTGTAAATACACTTTCTATTTTATCTCTCTCTAATATTAGAAAGTCTCCATAGATATCTATAATTAAATAGTTTCCACCATCTGTAAATTTGTGGATGAGATAATCATCTGTACTTCCAACAAATTCTGTTGTTTCAATAAGTTCTTTAAACTTTTTTACATTCATTGATATTTATTATGTAAAAGGCTTTTCCTTAGTTCTAAATTCTTTATGTTGTGCATTTAAAGGAACTACCAAATCTCTTGCCTTCCAATATCCTCCCATATATGCTTCCGACACTCTCCAATTAGCTGACATTATTATTCTTTCTTCATCAGGATTCATATGTGGGGGCGCTCTATGTAAAATGTGAGCCGGAAACATTACTAATTTTCCTATTTTAGATTGCATAAAAATGTCAGGATCATTGCTATTTTGATCAGGATTATAAAATTGTGTTACTCCAATATCTGATAAGTAAAAGACTGAAGACATATTCGGTCCAATGGATTCCCAGGGGTGTGCCACATGTTGATGTGTTGCATGATAACCTTGTTCAGCATATATTGCAGTCCAATATGCTATCATGTGAACTTTTATATGTGGATGAAATACGTTTTCAATGGCGGGTCTAATTATATTTTCAAATCCATCAATAATACAGGGTCCTGCGTGATCTGTCCAATAGTCTATTACTCTATCTTCACGATCTACTGCATATTCATGAATATACTTGTATTTTATTATCTTTTTCTTTTCCTCCATTTCATCTAGTAAAGGTTGAATTTCCTCTTCACTAAAATTAAATTCATAAAATAAAGTAGGGAAAAATTCTTTTGAGTTCCATTCCATTATAACCTTTCACGTTTTTCAATTTCCCAAAGAGTTTTTAATTTATTTCTTTTATCTCTTTCTGTAATTAATTTCCTTGCTTCTTTGTTACGTTCATTCCAATCTTTTGCTCTTTTTAGAATAGTATCTTTATTCCTTACATAATACTCTTTTAGATACTCTTTTCGTTTGTCATCATGTTTCCATTTCTCGGCAAGACGATCTTTGTTCTTTTCGTAATATTTCCGATTGGCAATTCTTTTTCTTTCTTTATCGGTCATATTAAACCTTCAGCTCCCGCTTTTGCTATGAAATAAGAATCCACTATATCACTAATAGGATTGATTATTTTCTTTGCTTTAGGAGTTAATTGTTCTTTTAGATCTGTGGGGGTAAGAAGTTCATCGACAAAGGCTTCATACATTTTTTCTTTATTAGAATTACCTTTGCCTGTAGCAAACTTCTTGATAACTGTGGGGGGATATGTTTGAAATTTAAGTTTATTTTTCCACATTTTATGTTTTAACAATCCTGTATTCTCTGCCATTGAACGAACACCGGCTTGTACTGAAGTAGCAAACGCATATCCTTCAAGAAACACTTCCTCGCAACCTTGAACAATGTTATATGCCCAAGTTGCGAGTTTTTCATGTCGTTCTTCTTCAGATTGCCATTCAGGATAGGAATCAACTCTTAAGTTTTTTAACCCAGTCCTGGCGGCAAGTTGTTGTTGTTTTTCATTATTAGATAGATAATGAAACACACACCTATCAAAGTCAAAATGTCCACCATTTTCATCCTTATATACACAAATCGCTGGTGAAGTTAATGAATAATCAATCCCAGCTATCTTCATCATCTGTTTCTCCTGATTCACTATCTATTTCAAGGTAGTGTCCACAAAAAGAACATACTTCTAATCCTTCTGTATCACTTGTAAAAATTTCATATTCTTTATCACATCCATCACATTGTATTACTATTGTTGCATTTCCATCTTCCCAGATTATGTCTACTGGCATATCTCCAACGCCTTTCTCCTAGTTTCCGTTAATAACATGATCTTTATACATTTTATCTGTTGGAACAGGAAATACTTTTAAAGTAATGTTACCAATCTTCATAAAACGTTTATCCCTAATAATATTGATAATAATTTTTTCACCAATTTTGTTTTTTATTAATTGATCTGCCAATTCAACATCAGTATTAATAGGAACATCATTAATTCCTATAATAGTATCCCACGGCTTTAACCCCTCCGGTATCGGATTAGTTGGTTTATTTTCATTACTTATCATTAATCCGAAACTGTTTGGGATTGTGGTATTTATATTAGGATGTTTTTTCAAAAGTTCTTTTCGTTGATTGTCTTTACCATTTAATGCAATAACCATAACACCTAGTGCTGGGCGATCTACTTTTCCCGACAATAACATTTCAGCGAGTGATTTTTCTGCAATATCGGCTCTGACTCCTAGACCGACTCCTGCATTTGAGTTTGTTCTAGATACCATCAAAGTAGCAACTCCTACGATTTCACCTTTTTCATTAATTAGAGGACCGCCTGAGTTTCCTTTATTTATTGCGGCATCTACTTGGATAGATTTGATGTAGGGGTGTCTGGCATATCTATCATTATTAGAAATAATACCTTTTGACAGACTCCATGCCATTCCCATAGGGTGTCCAAAAGCATATACTTCTAGTCCTGTATATATCTCTTCAGAATCTATAAATTCTAAGTATGGAACTTTTCTTTTAAGTCCAATTACTTCAAGTACAGCAAGATCGGCTAATGGATCTTCCCCTATTACTTTTACTTGATATTCTGTCCAATCATCTTCATCCCAATAATATAAATTGATTGTTTTCTGACCATACACACAATGAAAGTTGGTTAGTATATTACCTTTTTCATTGATGGAAGTGCCAGAGCACAATGAATTTGGTGAAGTTGGTGATGGATCTTTTAGTTTGTTTACCGATAGCAATACTACCGATTTTTTCACCCTTTCGATTATTTCTTTCTCAATAGCTTGTGCCGGATTGAAAAAGAATACTAATATAGAAAAGCATAATAACGCAAATAATTTAAACTTTTCCATTTTTTCCTTTAAAAACTTATTATAGGCGAATCCCCTGTAGGTACTTCCTCTGGTTGCTCTGGTGAGTCTGACTTCCCGGAATTAACAGGAGGTTTGACCTTCTCTTCAATTCTAGTTTCATTATCTTCAGCAAATTCATCTAACCCTTTTAGAGCTTCATTATCTAAAATAATTAATCCTGCTAGAGTGCCATATTCTTTTATACACTCTAATGATTTTTTCATAAACAATTTTGGTATAAGTTCTGGTGCGTTTTTATTATCTTTACTAATAAAATCAACATACGCTTTGTACTTATACTGTGTTCTAACTTTATCTATTACACAAAAACAATGAACCATCATTACACGTGAAATATGATAAGGCGGTGGTGTATTCATGAGGTTAGGGTTTCCTAACGCAATCCACCTTAATGTTCCATTGTAACATACATTTGTAGTATCATAAATTACTTGACTTGGCCATTCATCATTTGATACTTTATCAAAATCGCTCTGTGCCCATATAAAAGGTAGGAACAGAAACGAAAATACAATAATGAACATCATCAAAATCTTTTTCATATCGCAAATCCAATGTAAAGTAATAACAATATTATTATAGCTAACTCTACGACTAGCACAGTATGATACCATACCCATCTAGTCTCATAAAGTGCGTCTTTCTCTATTTTATCTCTATGGAAAGTAAAATATACTTTATCTTTTACATCCTCATACCACACATCAAGTTTATCTTTAAGTGACATGTGCCCTCCTGTTAAAGTTATGTAACGGATGGGGAAATATCTACTATTTCACATCCCTTCTCTGAAGTACACGCAAACTCTTGACTTGCGCTAGTGTAATCTTGTGTTTCATACTCTGCTAGAGATGCCCAATTTACATTCTTTGGCATCTGATCTAATAGTTCTTTATACTCTTTTTCTGAGCAATCTTGATATGGTGCTTGTCTATACGTATGATCACTAAATGGTAAAAAACTAATACCACTTATATCATCAAAGTTTTCATATACCCAAGCAGCAGTATTTACCCATTCATCTTCCTTGATAGAGACAGTTACACTTGGTTTATGTTCACACCACTCTTTTGCGTAGGTGTGCCATAAAGATAACTGCTTCCATGCAGTCATTTCTGTTCTACAAATAGCCCCTTCCGGACTTTTTTGTGGGAATGAAAAGACAGTAGTATGTTCAGGTTTACTTACATCAGGCTCATTTGGAAATCCCTCTGCCTTCATCATCTTACAGAGAGGATCTTTGTTATCAGCCCTTACTGTCCTAATATAATAAGGATTATGGCGGGCATGAATACCAGAAGCAGAATCAACGAGCTGTGAAACAGTACCACTTGGTTTAACACAAGTAATGGCGGCAGCCCTTTGGATTCCAAGTTTTTCCGCATATTCTTTATTTGTCTTAACTGCGATATCTCTAAGTTCATTTAATATCTTTTTTATATTATCTTTTGACCCATTCGTTAAAGAATTGTCCATGATTCCGGTAAGACTAACTCCAAGTAATCGTTCTTCTTCACAATTTCGTTGCCACTCTCTAGAGAGGTATTTGAAGTTGGTGAGAGTAGATTGGAATGTGCCAAGGATAGTTGCAACCCTAACTTTGTCTTTGATAGACTGCAAATTATCGTTGGATCTGAGGACGACTTCGGATAGGTTGCAGAATTCCCTTGAGCGTAAAATGATTTCGCTGCAAGGATTTGTGCCGAAATCATCTCTTGCCACCCTTCTTTGAACGTATGTGCCATCTTTATCCTTTTCTTTATTATTTAGTTCACTTACATGAGATTTGCTTGCTAAACTACTGTAAATACCACGTTCTCCAGATTTACTATCGTAGAGTGATAACCACTCTCGCATGAAAGTTCCTACATCTGGTTTCTCTTTATAATTAACTGAGTTGTTCGCAAGTGCTCTTTGTACGTTATCTTTGTACCATTCTCCGTGTTTAGCGAATCGCATTTCGCGATCATTAAGATTTGAAAGACTAATGAGAGCCGATCTTCGTACACCACCTACTACAACAATTTCTGCTATCTTACAAACTATATCATGACATTCTACTGGTTTAAGTTTTCTTCCTAATGCGTTTTTAATTGTACTAGTTGTGAAATTAAAAAGGTCTACAAGGGGTTCAGGTCCTGAAGCTCTACCTCCAAAAGTCTTTAATGGTGCTCCCGCCTCTCTAACTTTACTTATATCCCACTTAGGTATATGTCCACCATACAGTAATGAAATCAGTTCTTTAAATGCTCTCGCCCAACCTAACTTAGAATCTGCTACAACTATAGTAGTTTCTGTTTCGTATAGTTCATCAGGAACTTGTGGTAGTTTATTACAATATTCTTCTTCTACTGAAAATCCCACACCCGTACCATTCATCAGTACATAGAGTATTTCATCAAATGAACGTAAGTTGTCTATCTTAACATAGCTACAGTTGTAGCCCGCAACGTTT
>Ga0208764_10002829_pt1 | contig 10795 bp, 3 predicted proteins | sample ETNtaG_18_FD_185762 | JGI IMG/M metagenome (GOLD analysis project Ga0208764, IMG submission 185762) | Marine microbial and viral communities from oxygen minimum zone, Eastern Pacific Ocean - ETNP201302SV91 (SPAdes) (version 2) | ecosystem: Environmental > Aquatic > Marine > Oceanic ...
TATAGGTGTTATACCGAATGTTTCTTGAATATTATCGCTCAATGAAATAAATATATCTCCACTTGCAAGTGTTAAATGCTTATTATCTTGATTTTTTCCATCAATAAAATGAGTTATTACTGATGGGCAAATATCTAAAGCTTCACTTTTAAAAGTATTTTCAATAAATTCATTATGAAACCATCCAGTTTGAATAAGATGAATTTTTTTGTCTTTTAATTTTTTTGCGCACTTTTCTAAAGCTGCGTACATTGGTAGATGATGAGCTTTTGCATGAAAGCTTAACCTTCCTACATAAACAATGACAATATCATCAACATTAATATCAAGTTTTTTTCTTGCCGTTTGAACATATTCATCACTGAAATCAAATTCATTTTCATCTATCCCTAATGGGATGATAGGCAATTTAGGTAATATATAATTTTTAATATTGTATCGTTTTGAAAGAAATTCCTTTTGTGATTCTAATACCTTGTTAATAGTGTCTAGAACACAATTTGAAGTACATATAATAGCATCCCATGGCATAATTGATTTAGTTAAAAGAGAAGCTATCGAATCCATAACTCTACTTGACGCAGTAGTATGAGTTATACCTATTAAACTATATCGATCATGCCCAAAAAAAGATCTTGCGTCAGAAAACTCATCAATTCCAGGTCCTGGTATAAATATACCTCCAAAAGGTTCTGAAAGATAAGGTTTATCAAAAGGAATCCATTTTAGATCGATACTTTGATCTTTAACAAGAAGATTTTGAATATCACTTTTAAAAAATTCTCTTTGTTCAGGGTTCTTGATATAAGCGCCAACAGTATCTGTTTTACTATTAATTATTGCTTTAAGAAAAGACCAGCCAGCAGCTTGTCTGCCCATAATTCTATTTCCCGTTATATCATATCCATCCTTTTCATAAAAAATCGACCAATAAGGGTACTCTTTCTTTGAAAGATTATAATCTGATAAAAACGACATATTTAATTAGTGACCATTCCAATGTTGTTTGAGCATACTATTAACATCATCATTGCTTACTTCATTTTTTGTTGCAACAGCCCATAAACTAAATCCTTTTTCATTTTTGGCGACCGAAAGAGAGGGGAAACCAGCCAATGATAATTCACTTGCAAGAACTTTAGCCGTAAAACCCGTTTTATGAGCCATATAATGCTTTCCTTCTCTTAATGCCTTCCTATGTCCAAATACTATATCTACAGGCGATATAGGGCCTGCTGGAGACTCATAAAGAGGTTCGACTAATTTATCTTCCACAATAAATTTACTAACTTCCTGTAAATCAGGGCAGGTTATAACTACAAAACCATCATTATTTAATACCCGGTGCATCTCTTTTAAGACAATACTAACTTCATAAGGAAAAACATGCTCAATATTATGTGATGAATACACAGCATCATACGAAGAATCTTCAATGCATGACATATCTGTTAATGATGCTACTATATCAGGCTTGATACTCTCATCAATATCAAGACGGACTTCTTCCCATTCATTTGTATTAAAGATAGGTGTTGTCTTATCTTTAGTATTTTGACCACAACCAACATGTAAAAATTTTTTTGTCATATTCTCTACTATAAAATAAATACATTAATTTATACAAAAAAAAAGGGAAGCATAAGCTTCCCTTCTTTTTATTATTAAAGTTGTTTAAACCATTAAGAAGTCAGCTTGAACAAATGCACCAGTTGCAACACTATCTACTTTTAATATAGGTAGAATATCAGCAGCAACCTGTGCAGTTGCATCTGTAGTAGCATCAACATGATAAATATAAGCAGCATCATTATCATACATAATGATATAGTATTTATCTGTTTTTACATCATTTGTAATAGAAGCAGCTGTTCCTGAAGATGATAACATTTTCAACAATTCAGTACCGTTACCGTTTGTATCAAAGTCAGTTTCAAGGTTACCGTTACCTTCATCGACTGCTAAAAGCTCAAATACATCAGTGTTAGTAGTATCACCTACGCCAGCTAAATTATAGGTAGCATTAGCAGCAACTTCAGCAATCGAAATAGTAGCAAATACTGGTGCAGCACCTGCAGCAGTACCTTCCGTAGAACCTTCCGTGGCTAATTTAATTATATCACCAACAGTAGCACCTTCATCTTCAAAGTCTGTAATCTCAATTCTGTTAGCAGTAGCAACAACACCATCGGCATCAAAGACATCATCTCCAGTACCACCAGTTACGATATCAATACCAAGACCAGGAATGATTGTATCAGCTCCAGTTCCGCCACTGATTGTATCAGCACCGGTTGTTGTTAATATGTAATCGTTACCTGCGCCAGCTGTTACTGAATGAGTACCTGTTCCACCTGTAATTGTATCATTACCAGCACCTGATGAAATAACATCGTTACCATTTGCTGTAGTAATTGAGTCATCACCATCTAATGTAGTGATTGTATCGGCGTTATTTACTGATGTAATATAGACATCAACATCAGCGCCGTGGAAAGTATCCAATCCAGTTAGAACAAAGGCATAGTCATCAGAGTTAAGTGTTGAGTCACCATCAAGATCAAGATACAGAGTATCATTATCTTTTGAGAACACCATACTACCTTTAACATTATCCATAGCACTTGCAGCTTCACCAGCATTTGCCACATCACCTTTATCAGATAATGTCCAAACACCATCAGCAGCAGCAACAACTATTCTAATGCTATCACCTGCTGTAACAACTGCGCCAGTTGTGGCATTAAGTGTTGATTGAGTAAAGTCAGTAATTGTGTCTTTAAGATTACCTGTTGATTCTGTAACAGCGTCATAAAGGAATACATCATTTCCAGCGTTACCAGTTAGATTATCTGCACCAGCTTCACCTTCAATAGTATCAATACCGTCACCACCAGATAAAATGTCATTACCAGTACCACCTTTTATACCGTCAGCACCAGCACCACCATCAACTGTATCGTTACCAGCACCACCATTAAGAGTATCAACACCGCCATTACCAGTTATTGAGTCATTACCACTATAACCAGAAAGACTGTCACCTATGATAGTTCCACCACCTGAGAGAACATCATTACCTAGCGAACCATTAATAATATCTGATTTCGAACCACCAGTAACAGTAAATGCAATTTTAACAGTATCATCAGCGGATTCGTTAAACTTACCAGCATGAAGAAGTAGACCGGTATAATCAACAGTTACTGCACCTGCATTTAATGCAGCTGTAGAATGAGGATCAATTTCAAGATCTACAACACCACCTGATAAGCCATCTGCTGTGTAAATTGAAATTGTTTCAATTCCACTAACATCAGTAAAGTCAATAGCACCAGTAAATGCTGCATCAGCATTTAACTGAATAGTATCATTACCACCATTACCTTTAATAGTATCAGCAACTGTCAACTCGTCAGTATCATTAAATCTGAAGATATCATCACCAGTACCACCAACTAAAGATTCATTGGCATTTGCAGCAGTGTTATCAACTACGATAGTAAAGGCACCATTTGAAACTGCACTACCATCAATTGTTGTAGCTCCAGTACCTGTACCAGTTGTAATTTGCAGATTTCCAGATAAAGCATTATTAGTAAATGTTGCATTACCGAAAGTTAAAGTTGCGGCATTGTCACCATTTGTAAGTGTGATTTTCTCAACACTATACAGCTGAGCAAGCTCAGGAGCTGTTAGTGTGGTTGTAGCATCTTCTGAGAAATCAAGTGTATCTGTACCGGCACCACCATTAATAGTTTCTACACCAGCTGAAAGTTGGAATTCACTTAGGTTTTGTATATCAATAGTATCGTTACCAGCACCACCATCAATAGAGTCAACTCCTCCTTCACCCCAGATTACATCAGCACCTGCACCACCTTTAATAGTATCAGCACCGCCGCCGCCTTTTAGAGTATCAGCACCGCCGTTACCTTCAATTGAGTCAGCGCCTGCACCACTTGTGATTACATCAGAATATTCACCACCAAGAGCAGTTAGAGCAGTATTATCACTATTAGTAACAGTTAGTCGCTCACCAGTTGCTACCGGGTCATTAGTTTTTGCATCCAATGCAGTACCATCAATTTTCAAGGCAGCCATTGTTACGCCACTTGCAACAGTAATTGTCACATCACCAACATCATTATCAAGGCCTCGGTCAACAACAAGAATTTCTTCTACATTTGATACGCTTGTACCAATAGCAGCTGTTGTTGCATTACCAACACCATCAGTGACAACTCCATTACTGTCATTGTCGATTTTAATAATATCAGTTCCGCCATTACCATCAATAGTATCCGCAGCAGTTAAAGTACCAACTGCAGCAAATGTAAATGTATCTGCAGCAGAACTAGAAACAATTTTTAAATCACCATTAGCTGTTGATCTAACATTAATTGCCTCGGTCATAAGAGAAGCACCAGCAGTATCTTCGCCTGAAGTTAATGTACCACTACCAGCATATGTAAATGAAACACCTGGGTTATTAGTAAGAACCGCATCACTTATTGTAATTTCACTACCAGTTGGAATTGTTATAGCTTCTACATTTGAAATATTAGCTAATTGTGCAGCTGATAAATTCATTGAAGTGCCAAGAACTAATGTATCTGTACCAGCACCACCATCAACTGTATCGTTACCAACAGCACTTGTTAATTCTGCTTTGGTATCCATAGTAATAGTATCATTACCAGCACCACCTGAAATACTGTCAGCGCCTTCGTTACCTGTAATAGCATCAGCACCAGCACCACCATCAAGGGTATCATTTAGAGTACCACCAAGAAGGGTATCAGCACCGCCGCCACCTGTGGCAACCAATTTACCTGTAGCTGAAGTTCCAGTAAGTGTGAATGTTTCATCAACTGTAAGAGATCCATCAAGCTCTGATGCATCAAATGTAACAGTTTTCGTTTCACTTGCGTTAACAGTTACAGAAGCGTCTGTACCTGCTGTAAGTGAATCTTTAATTGTCACAGTTTCAACATTTGTCACAGCTCCAATATTCGCTGCAGCAGCATTAGCAGTAATTTCAAGAGTATCCGTTCCTGTACCACCAGTAACTGTTGTGGATGAATGGAAATCTGCGCCAGTACCTTTAACCGTTAAGGTTACATTAGCAGAGTTTGTAATACTGTCATCACTATCGGTATCTCCAGTTATATTAACAACCGTATCCGCTGAGTAAACACCACCTAAAGCAGCTGATTGAAGAATTAAGAGGTTTTGAGCAGCATCAGTTAAATCAAATGTGCTTGCTCCCCCAACTGTTCCAGTCACCGTTAGGTCAAAATCACCAGCCAAATCAATAGTTTCAATATTACTAACATTAGCAAATATCGTGCTATCACCAGAAGTAATATTTACACCAGTTCGAAGAGTATCTGTACCGGCACCACCATCAATTGTGTCGTCAATATCTAGGTCATTAGATGTAACAATAATATCGTTACCAGCACCACCATCAATATTTTCAGCACCAAGTTCTGATAATGTAATCGTGTCAACACCATCACCACCTGTGATTACTGAACTACCAGATGTACCGTCAATAGTATCATTACCAGCACCACCGGAAATTGTATCCGCTTTTGTACCACCAATTAGACTATCTGCACCACCACCTGAAGTTACATTAAGTGCATTAGTAGATTGTACACCATCAAGAGTGAAAACCTCACCAGCATCAAGCGTTGAAGCATCGATAGTAAGAGTTTTTCCAGCACCTAGGGCATAACCGTGAGCACCAAGATCAAGAGTTGTATCCGCAGCAGCAGTATAGTCAGTAATAGTAATTGATTCGAATACATCATTGTTTGCATCAAAAGTAGTTGTACCACCTATATTTAATAATGATACAGCATCAGATGTACCTGCACTACCAGTAACATTTGTATCGCCGTCAATCATGCCTGTTCCACCAGAAAGTGTAAGTGCTACATTTGCATTATTCGCAATTGTATCGCCAGACGCATTAGCATAACCAAGTGTTACGGTTGTTGCATTTGTATAGCCATCATTAAGAGTAACTGTTCCATCGACATTCGCAGACATATCAAATGTTGTTGCAGAAATATTGCTTGAAAGAGTTAAAGTATCACCACCAGCTTGTTGTGCAATAACTTCAACATTGCTCAATCCACCAAATACAGATGAACTAGCACCTTCATTTGTTAATGCTCCTGAATATTTTAATGTGTCAGTTCCATCACCGCCATCATAAATATCATAACCATTGAATGTTGCTTCAAAATCAACGAGATCATTACCAGCACCACCTGAGATGTTTGCATTACCGGCAACTGCAATTGTTGTAACAGTATCAGCAGCTGAACTACCTATTATAGTAGTAACTCCATTACCTGGTCCGCCTGTAAGTGTAAGGCCACCAGTACTTCCTGAAGCATCAACAACAGCAACTGTCGCATCAAGTGCATCAGTAATAGTTAACCTTTTATCACCAGTCACATTAATAGTTGCAGGAGACACTCCTGAGAAATTATGAGTTAATAATGTATTCGCTACTGATTGACTAACTATATTTATAGTCTCTAGAGAGTTAGTAGCTACACCACCATCAGTGATAACTAGATCTGTCGTTGCTACAGTACCTTTAAGTGTAATAGTCATGCTATCAGCTGCACCCGCTAGAGCAGCATCAGTATAATTAAGTGTTGTTGTTACGGCTGCTGATTTCAATTCTAAATCAACAATATTCCCTACACTAGAGAATGTAACATCTTCCGCAGAAGCAATATTGGCAAGCTTAGTAATGCCTGTAATACCAGACAAGGTAACAGTTACAATATCATCTGAAGAAGTACCATCAGCATCTGCTGCTGTAACTTGTATAGTTTCTATATTACTCAACTGAGGAATAAAGCTAACGCCACCGCCCGCTAAGTTTGCAGTTTTAAATGTAAGTGTGTCTGTTCCGCCGGCGCCATCAAGCACATCATAGTCATTTAAACTATCATTAGTTGATGCATCGAAAGAATCATTACCACTACCACCAGTAAATTCATTAACTCCAGTTGTTAATGTAAAGGATTGCGAAGTAGCAGAACTACCAGAATTGTTAACAAGAATAACAGCACTTGAAAGAGCTGTTGAACTAGAATCAAATACGCTGACTTTAATACCTTCTATACCCTCAACGATTGAATCAGAAGCAGCTGTGACATCAAATGTTGTTGATGTAGCGCCTGATGCAATTGTTGCTGATCCAGAAAGAATATCGATATCAGAAGTTGCAGCTTTATCAACTGTTGCTCCGTTTGTATCGCCAATTACAGTCCAGGAGAAAGCTGTATCAGCAGAAACTGCTGAGCTTGCTGTAATTGTAAATGTAACCGAAGAACCTTCGTCAACACTTGATCCACTTTTTGTAACTGTAAATGTCGGAGAAGCTGAACTACTTACGCCATTGTCAGCTACAGTAACATCTGAACTACCTGCAGTTGATCCAGAAGCTGGAAGTGTTGCCACGCCCATTGCAGATGCAAATGCAGAAAGAGTATTTGATGAACCAGCTGTACCGGTTGTAGCGTTACCGCCTACATCATATGTAAAATTGCTTGCTCCATTAATAGTGACCACTGCACCATTAGATAAAGTTAATTGAACAGCATCAGCTGCAAACTTTGATGACGCAACTGATAGCCCGTCAACTAATTGTATTTTGTTTGCTCCGCTTGTATCGACAATAGTTATCGCCGCATTAGCTGCAATAGAGTTAGAGATAATATATGTATCGTCTCCAGCTAGACCTCTATAAGTTGTTCCGTTATTACTTGGTACGATAATGTCCGCACCTGAACCATGATTGATAGTCGCCATTTACTTTCTCCCTTAAATAACAACAAGTGTTAATATATTAAACAAGCCCCATAAAAATTATGGAACGAATCACAAAATTCAACATTTTGCCTATTAAGTCAACATTATTATAATATTATTATTATAAATATATATCTTAATATAATTCTATTGTAACAAAATGTAACAAAATTTATCAAGCATTATTTATATTTAATTTTGTCTAAAATAAGGCTTTTTTATAAATTATAATATAATTCTACTTATCACTAATATTATACAATAAATACAACCGTTTAAATAATAGTTAAAATATAATTTTTTTACTGAATTTCAGAAAATTTTAAGGAAAACTGTATTTTTTCACCATTTTATACATTCAAAATTACAGAATACACAAATATTTAACACTATTTCAAAACTAAATATATTATAAGTCTTATAAATATCTATGACGCATGGCAGATTACATGTATTTTTTACATTTTAAATAAATTAAAAGATCTTGGTAATATTACGCTAAATTAGTATCAGCTAGAATCTCAACAGTATAAGTAGTTGCTGTCCAGGTATCATCGAAGCTTTCTTCAACGCCAGTTAATACAAGTGTACCGCTTTGCCCGTCACTATCAGTTGCAAAGAATATCTGTGTACCGCTAAGGCCATCAGAAGTTACCTCAACTCCAGAAAGCGCATCAAATTCTTGAGTAGTTAGATTTGATGATCCACCAACAATGACTAAAGTTAACTTATCACTAGCGATATCAAAGCCGTCTACGGTCACAGTAAATGCACCTTCTTTAGAAATCCCAGCAGAGTCAATTTCATAACGGAAATCTTCGGCAGCACTTGTTGCAGTTACAGTACTATCAGCTGACGCACTTATATTAACAACTTCATAACTAGTTGTAGAAGAATCAGTAGAAGTAGTGTCATCTGTTGAACTGGTATCAGTAGAAGTAGTGTCATCTGTTGAACTGGTATCAGTAGAAGTAGTGTCATCTGTTGAACTGGTATCAGTAGAAGTAGTGTCATCTGTTGAACTGGTATCAGCAGAGCTTGTGTCGTCAGCTGAAGCAGTGCTTTCAGCGGCAACAGTATCTCCAATAGAAGAACCAAAAACAAGATTCAGAGAATTAGTTTCGTCTGCAACACCATCAAGAGTTAATGTAGAGCTGCCTCCATCTGCATCAGGTGCAAAATAAATAACAGTCTTATTGTTAATAGCATCAACAACAATTTGCTGAGTTCCTTTTGAATTAGATTTAAATTCTGAGCTATCATACCCGCTCGGTATAGATCCACTTGTTAAAATAACTATCTTATCTGATGAAAGGTTAAATCCTGATATTGTAACATCTCCATCTGATCCAACAACTTCATCACCATCCCAATTGGCTTCATAAACAAAAGTTTCAGCATCATCAGTTGCAGTTATTGATGTAGAATCAACATCCACTTGAGTACCAACAACAGTTGGAGCAACAACTTCAAATATTAAATCTAGTGATGAAAGGTCTGCATCAGATACATCTGATAATATTATTGCGCCACTAGATCCATCAGCGTTAGCACCAAAATCTATTCTAGTCCCTCCAGAAGTATCTGTTGTTACATCAACGCCAGTCGTGTTTAGTAGGCTAGATTTTCCAAAACCTGACGGAAGAGAATCACTTTTAATAACAAGTTTATCAACTTTTGGATCAAAACCATTTATTGTTACAACTCCATCAGTTGCAACAGGAACGCCATTAATAAACTTAACTGAATATTCAAAAACTTCACCAGCAGCAGCAGCGGTTACAGTTCCAGAAGATAAGTCAACTTTAGGAGCTCCGTCATCTGCAGCTTCATCAACTGACTTTAGAACAATAGAAGAAGAATCTGAAACACCCTTTAGTGTAATGCTGCCAGTATTATCATTATCATTACCTAGAGTTATAACTGTATCGCCATCAATATTTGATGCAACATCAACATTAGTAGAACCGCCAGATGTAAAAGATGCAGGTGAACCTGCTTCACCTGAAGCACCAGATCCCCTTAATACTATAGAATCATTTGCCGCATCAAAGTCGGTAATTATGACATTACCATCATTTCCTGAAACAACTGACCCGCCAGAAAAAGTTACATCATAAAGGAATGTATCAGCATCAGAAGTTGCAGTTATATAACCTGCATTCGCTTGCGTTCCTGAAGTTGTAGGAGTTGATGAGCCAGAACCAGAACCAGAACCAGAACCTGATCCAGAACCTGATCCAGAACCAGAACCTGAACCTGAACCTGAACCACCTGAACTTGATCCACCGCCTGTATCTGGAGTTGGAGTTGGAGCTACAGCTCCGCCGCCGCCACCGCCGCCACATGCAGCTAAGATCAATGGTAATGTTATAGCGGTAAAGAATCGAATATCATTTTTTTGTGATTTAAAAATATCAATATTCTCAATTTGATTATTTATTTTTTTAGATTCCGAAATTTTTATATTTCGATTTAAGATTTCTTTGTTCATCGTGCTCCGCTCCAGGTATAGCAATTAAGTAAACGAATCATTCATATAATATGTAATACATTTAAAAAATATTGCATATTAAAAAATAATAATTTTCCTTCGCAAATCTTTATACAACCTTATAACTTATATAACAAATATAAATTTAGTAGTTATAGAGTTATAAAAAAGTTTAATAATTGGATTTACATTAATACATATTAATACACAAATGTTTTTAATGTAAAATTTATTATTTTGTTAATTTTAGATTATCTATTAACTTATTAATTCTTTTTTTATAAGGAAAACAAATTGACCACAACAAAGCATCCACCAGGCTTAACTACTCTTTTTCTAACTGAAATGTGGGAACGCATGTCTTATTATGGTATGCGAGGCATTCTAGTTTTATTTATGACCGCATCAATAGTTGACGGTGGTTTTAACTTTGACAATGGAAAAGCAAGTGCA
>Ga0208764_10002835_pt1 | contig 10773 bp, 13 predicted proteins | sample ETNtaG_18_FD_185762 | JGI IMG/M metagenome (GOLD analysis project Ga0208764, IMG submission 185762) | Marine microbial and viral communities from oxygen minimum zone, Eastern Pacific Ocean - ETNP201302SV91 (SPAdes) (version 2) | ecosystem: Environmental > Aquatic > Marine > Oceanic ...
TAATGAGAAAAATTGGAATGATATTATCAATACTAATTTAAAGGCAGCATTATTTTTTTCTAAATCATTCTACTTGGAGTTAAAAAAGAAAAAAGGTTGTATAATTAATATTGTTGATATACATGTTAACCCCCCTTTAAAAGATCATATTGTTTATAATATTAGTAAAGCCGGTCTTCTGTCTTTAACAAAAACTTTAGCAAAAGATTTAGCGCCATCAATTCGAGTAAACAGTATTTCACCTGGAGCAATAATGTGGGCAAAAACTGATGCTAAAAAAATAAATAAGCAGAAAAAAATTCTATCAAAAATTCCTTTGAATAAAACCGGCTCTCCTAATGATATAGCGAAAGCAATATTATTTTTAATAAAAGATGCTGATTACATAACTGGTCAAAATATAAATATCGACGGCGGAAGAAAACTAAATATGTAATCTGGGAATTATATTTTTATATCCAATTCTATTTTTGTAATAATTAATTTCTTGATTGTATATTCTTTAAATATTTGAAGGTTAGTTATATTTAATTCTGGATGTACAAATTCTGGAGCGATATCTATTAATGGTTTTAATACAAAATCATATTCAAGAATTTCCTTTCTAGGTATTTTTATTTTTTCATCAATTATAATTGAATCATTAAAATATAATATATCAATATCTAGTGTTCTTGAGCTAAATTTAGTTTCATGGAAGTTTCTACCATGATCTTTTTCAATTTTCTTAATTTCTTCTTGTAGCTGAAATACATCATGTTGTGTTTCAAAACAGCATACAAGATTATAAAAATTAGGTCCTTCAAAACCCATGGATTCAGTTTCATAAGTTGGAGATAAGGTTAAATTTTTATACTTTAAAGCAAGCTTTGATATGCAAGATTGTATATTTTTATGTCTATCTATATTGCTGCCTATACCAATATAGATTTTATTAGTCATTATTAGTCCTTTCTATGATTACCCCAACTTCTTTGGAACCTGTTACAGCTCCAGGTTTACTAAATCTACCCTTAACATAATTTACTTTAAATTCTTGAATAATTAATTTTACCGTTTCTTCTGCCAGGGCTTCTATTAATAGAAATTTGCTTTTTTGAATGAAAGATTGGACTCTTTTTGCAACTTTTTTGTAATCTATTGTGTCTTTAATATCATCTGTTTCAGATGATTTGCTAATTTCAGTTCCTAACTCTAAATCAATGCAAACAACTTGCTTAATCTGTCTTTCCCAATCGTATATTCCAATTGTTGTTTCTACACATAATTCTTTTATAAACACAATATCCATGATTATTCCTCTAAATTTCTATATATATATTGTATATGAATATGTTTCTGATATCATTATTGAGTTTGGAGATATAAAGTGTCTAAAATTTGTCAAATAACAAAAAAAAGAATAATGTCAGGCAATAATGTTTCGCACGCGAAAAATAGAACTCGTAGAGTTTTTGAGCCTAATTTACATAATCATAGACTATGGTCTGAGGCTCGTAAAAAATGGATAACTTTAAAACTATCTAAAAAAGGCTTAAGGATAATCGATAAGCTCGGTTTAGATCAAGCGCTAGAAAAATATAATATTGGATAATTATGAGAGAAAAAATTAAATTAGTTTCATCAGCAGGTACAGGTCATTTTTATACTACAACTAAAAATAAAAAGACTATGCCTGATAAATTTGAAATTAAAAAATTTGATCCTACTATTAAAAAATATGTTTTATATAAAGAAGCTAAAATTAAATAGTTTCTATACTACCTTGTAACCCTTCAAACTATCTGAAAAATCATTTAAACAATCTATTCCTTTGCTTTTTGCATCCTCGCACCAATCATCCAATGTCTCTATAAAGTTTTCGTGTTTCATATTACGAGTATGAAGAATGTCATATAATTGATTCTTTAAATTATATGCAATTTGTAACGAACTACATTCTTTAAATATTTCTTGTAATCTTGTGGTGTCTTTATTTGAAATTCTATGAGGTTGTCTAGCTAAAGTAGCTTTAGATTTTTTCAACAATTTTTTTATATCACTTTTTGCGTTCCTAGTTTCGTCTTTCAGAATTGGCTTTAAAACATTACGGGTGTAGTTGGTTATAACTGTAAGTTTTGATTTTAATAAAGCATAACCAATCTCAGAATTTAAACTGTTATTAGGAGAGCTAATTATTGTTTTAGTTGCTAATCTTTTTACTCTAATCTGACCTAAAAAAGAAAATATTTTTATATATAGCCACCCTATATCAAACTCCCAAGGCTTCAAAGAAAATTTTGCAGCAGTTGGGAAAGCATGATGATTATTATGGAGTTCTTCTCCTCCAATAATTAAACCTAAAGGAGTCATATTGGTTGAATCATCGCTTGTATCAAAATTTCTATAGCCCCAATAATGTCCAGCCCCATTAATTCCACCAGCTGCAAATATTGGAGTCCATGCCATTTGAATTGACCAAATAATAATTCCAACTACTCCAAATAAAATAATATTTACAATAAAGAGAAGCAATATCCCCAGATTATTTCTTCCTGTATATATCTTTTCTTCTACCCAATCAGTTGGACAGTTTTGAGAATATTTATCTATTGTTTTTTTATTATTTTTTTCTTCATGATATAAGTCCGCACCCTTTAAAAGAACAGTTGTTATGCCATAAAATGCTGGACTATGAGGATCCTCAATTGTTTCAACTTTAGCATGGTGTTTTCTATGAATAGCCACCCAATCAGCAGTTCTCATAGACGTTGTAAGCCATAGCCAAAATCTAAAAAAATGTGCTAATATTGGCCTAATTTCAATAGCAGAATGACATACTCCTCTATGCAAATATAACGTTATACACACAATAGTTATATGTGTTACGACAAGCGTGTATATAACATACTCAAGCCATGTAAATTCTATTAGTCCATTTATTAATATATCAATCATTTTTATTATAATTTAGAATAACCTAAATCATATGATAAATTAAAAAATATGTCTAATAATATATAAATTATGCCTGAATTACCTGAAGTAGAAACCGTCTGTAATGCTATAAAAAAAAGCATAAAAATAAATAAAATTAAAGAATTTACAATAATAAATCCAAAGCTTAGATGGAATATTGACAAAAAGATTAAAAAATTATTATTAAATGTAGATATAAAGGAAATATATAGAAGAGGCAAATATATCATTTTAAAGTTTGATCATGGCAATATTATCATTCATCTTGGAATGACAGGAATTATAAAATTTATAAAGAATAAATATAAAGCTAATAAACATGATCACTATGAGATAAAATTTCAAGATAATACCATTCTTAGATATAATGATGTACGTAAATTTGGTTCTATTCATTGGGTAAAAAACATTGAAGATAATTTTTTAATTAAAAACTTAGGTGTGGAGCCATTATCTAATAATTTTAATTACGAATATATAAAAACAATCTCAAAAAAAAGAAATGTAGCTATAAAAAATATAATTATGAATCAAAAAATAGTTGTTGGTATTGGTAATATTTATGCTTGTGAAGCATTATACATGTCAAAGATAAAACCTAATAAAAAATGTAAATTATTATCAACTAATGATTTTAAAAATTTGGTAAGGTCAATTAAAAAAGTTTTGCAAAAATCTATAAAAGCAGGAGGGACGAGTATTAAAGATTTTAAAAATATTGATGGAGCTCCAGGTTACTTTAAACAAAAATTATTAATTTATGGATTAGAAAAATGTGCATGTGGAAAGAATGTAAAAAATATGAAAATAAGTGGAAGGTCTTCTTTTTACTGCAGTAGTTGTCAGAAATAATTATTTAAATTTTTTATATATAGCATTGGCTACATTCTTATCTACAAATTTATCTATATTTCCTTTATGTTTCGCAATATCTTTAATTATACTAGAAGATAAAAAACTAAATTCTTCTGCTGGACTCATAAACACGCTTTCTATATTAGGGTTCATTGATCTATTCATGCTAGCTAATTGTACTTCATATTCAAAATCTGATACGGCTCTCAAGCCTCTTAGTATTACGGTTGCTGAATGTTCTTGAGCAAAATCTACTAGCAATTTATTTAATGGAAAAACTTCTATTTTATTTTTATTAGCAAAAATATTTTGAATAAACCCTACCCTTTCGTTTAAGCTAAATAACGTATTTTTTTGTGGATTTTCAGCAACAACAATTAAAATTTTATCAAATAATTTGCAACCTCTTTTAACCAGGTCAATGTGTCCATTGGTTATTGGGTCAAATGTTCCTGGATATACTGCTATAAGCGCCATATTCTACCTCTTCATAGCGATTGTATAACTAACATCACCGATACTCAAATCTTTTAAAATATTATGTGTTTCCGATATTAGGTTTATAGAATCTCGATTATAGCTTTGCTTGTTTTGCTCAATATATATATATTGAGTTTCTTTTAAAATATTATTTTTTTTAAGCTTTCTTACTGATAATTCTAAAAGGTTTGTGTCATAAGGTGGGTCTATGAAAATAATATTATAATTTTTGTGATTAAATTTATCTAAAAAATTTATTGCATCCTCAGAAAAAATTTCATAATTCTTAATATTTAATTTTTTAAATTCAAAAATAATTTTTTTACAAGTTTGTTTATTTTTTTCCACAAGAATTGCCTTTCCAATTCCTCTTGAAATCGCTTCGGCAGACAAAATTCCACTTCCAGAAAACAAATCTAAAGAAGTCATATTGTCATGTATTTTTATGATATTAAAAATTGTTTCTCTAACATAAGATTTAGTGGGTTTGAGTAAATTATTGCTAGAAAATAATAAATGTTGAGACCTCATAAGGCCAGCGGTAATTTTAAGTTTATAGTCTTTCAATCAATTATCTCCAACAGTAATTATAAGACTATTATCAAACATAACGCTAGGTTTAAGAGATTCTTTAACAGAATGTATAGTAACGCTATTGATTCCATTTATATAATTTTCAAAATAATTTTCGGGTATGTTATATGCGTTAATTGCAGAAAGATTTTCTAACATTTTTTTATTTGTATCAAATCTTAAATTAAAACTTCTTAATAATCCAATTTTAGCAAATCCAATACTACTTTTAGATATATTAAAATTTTTAAATTTTATTATTTGATTTTTTAATATTTCTATAGATTTATTAGTATTTTTAGTTTCTGTTTGCATACCTATTTTGAGTACTCCAAAATCATTATATGGCACTAGGTAACTATAAACAGAATACGCTAAGCCTCTTTCTTCTCTAATTTCTTTCATAAGCATGGAGCCAAATCCACTTCCACCAAAAATATAGTTAGCCACTAAAATATTATAAAAATTTTTATCAAGGCGTGTGATTGAAGGTATATATATTGCTATATGAGTTTGTTTACTTCCATGTGGAATATTAACTAATTGTTTGCCTTTTTTATAATTTAATACAAATTTTTCTTTATCAGTATGTTTTCCTTTCGGTATACCCTTAAAAATATTAGATATTAAATTTGCAGAAGAGTTTTCATTTATATCACCAACTATATTTATTTCAATAGAATTTTGATTTATTATTAAATCTAAATAACTTCTTAATGCTTCAATATTTAAATCTTTAATATTATTTCTGTATCCTAAAACAGGATGTGCGTAACCAGTATTTGTAAAAAATATTTCATTTGCTTTATCTTGTATGATTGATGAAGGGTTTAGTTCTCTTTTATGTATGGCGTTAAACACTTTATCTTTATTATCATCTATCAAATTTTGAGTTATATAATTATGTTTAAGTAATGTATTTAGTTTTTTTGATATATAATCAATATTTTCAGGAGTACTAATTAGTCTAACTGATATGTGGCTTGAATCCCTACTAACGTCTGAACTATATATAGCACCAATTCTTTCAAAATGATTTATAAGTTTAACATTATCTACTTCTTGTTTGTGTAACAAATTAATAGCAAAATTTGTTATTCCTTTTCTTAGACCATCATCTCTACTTCCATATTTTATATTGATTTTTATATCTATAATTGGTAATGCATTCTCTTCTATAAGCAAATAATCAGGGTTATCTTTTATAAATTGTATATTTGGGTATGCATAAGATTCACCTTGATATATAAAAAAAACTAAAATAAAAGTGAAAATGAATTTTATCATAATGGATTAATTACAGAGGTTAATATTTTATTTTTTGTTATATACTTTTTTGCAACATTAATTAAATCTTTTTCAGTAATACTTTCAATATCAATTATATATTGATCGAGTAATTGCCAAGTGAAACCTTTAGTTTCTAATACTCCTACTTGCATAGCTTGATAAAAAATAGAATCAAATTTATATATATTATGCGCTATTAGTCTGGATTTAGTATATTTCAACTCATTATCTTTAAGGCCGTTATTAATAAAATTATCAAATTCTCTCATTATTGATGTTTTTAATTCATTAACGCTAATATTTTTTCTAGGAGAACCTCCTATAGAAATCAAATTATTTTCTTTTGAATAAGTATCGTATGAAATGAATGTATTGAATGCAATTTGTTTATCAATTAAATTTGTTGTAAATCTAGAAGAATAGGCACCATCCATTAATTCAAGCAGTATTTCTAATGCATAAGATTCCTTTCTATTAATATTTGAAAAAGATTCTTTACTAAAAGAAAGAATTAAAACAGGGTCTGATACATTATCTTTTGTTATGATATCTTTATATGATGCTTGAAAATTATTCTTTTCCGAAAAATTTTGGGTACTTCTTCTTTCAATTTTTCCATAATATTTTTGTATTAATTTTTTTATTTTTTCTTTATTAAAAGATCCAGCAATAATAACTGTTGCGTTATTTGGAGTGTAATAATTAGAATACCATTTTTTTAAATCTTCGGTAGTGATTGAATTAATATCTTTCATTGTCCCAATTATAGGTATGCCATAATTATTAAAACCAAAAACTTGTAATCCTATTTTTTCGAATATTTTTGAAGTTGGGTTATCTTCTGTCCTTAGCCTTCTTTCTTCTTTAACAACCTCTCTTTCGCTTTTTAAATCATTTTCTGATAAATCTAAATTAATCATCCTATCAGATTCAAACTTAAGGCATAATTCTATATGGTCTTTATGCACTTTTTGATAATAACCAGTAAAATCTTTTCCAGTAAATGCATTTTCTGTGCCTCCTATTTTTTTAATTTCTTTTGAAAATTCTCCTGCTTTTGTATTTTTGGTTCCTTTGAACATCATATGTTCTAAAATATGCGATATACCTGTAATTCCTTCGTACTCATAACTTGACCCTACTTTGTACCATATGCTAGACATAACTATTGGACTTCTATTGTCTTTTATCAATATGACTTTTAATCCATTTTCGAGCTGATATTGTTCTATGCGGTCATTAAATTTTATACCAGGAATTGCTATATCTGATATTAAGATACTTATAAGTAGTACTAATATATATTTCAGTTTTTCCACCACATGAATTATATAGGAAATATCATAATTAAAAAAACAGTCATTGTTTATAAAATTATTGATTAATGCGGAAAATTACCTAAAATATTGATTATTATAAGAAAATAATGTCATTTAATGTCTTGAATCCTTAAAATAAGGCACTATAATTAGCTTGTGGGAGCATATGTTATGAGTAATGAGTTAGTAGAACATTTACCAATTGATATATCAAAAGGTCTTGAAACAACAGACTCTCTTGACCTATACCTTAATCAATTAAGAAAAACCCCTCTTCTTTCTCAGCAAGAAGAAAAGAAACTGTTTGAAAAACTTCATAAATCAGATGACATAGAAGCTGCTAGAAAATTAGTTATGGCTCATCTAAGATTTGTAGTTCATGTTGCCAAAACTTATAAAGGTTATGGATTACCATTACTAGATTTAATTCAAGAGGGCAATATCGGATTAATGAAAGCTGTTAAAAGATTCGACCCAAATAGAAATGTAAGATTATTATCATTTGCAATTTATTGGATAAGAGCTGAAATACATGAATTTGTCTTAAAAAATTGGAGAATGGTTAAAATAGCTACTACAAAGGCTCAGCGTAAATTATTTTTTAAACTAAAAAGTAAAAAAACCACTTCTTCATGGTTAACGCAAAAAGAAACAGATGATATAGCAAAAGAATTAGATGTAAAATCTGAAACAGTTACTCTTATGGAGTCAAGATTATCTGGATCAGATATTGCTTTTGATCCATTTGATGATGATGAGGCATCTCCTTCTTCATATTTAACAGATGATAGAGTTGCTGACCCTTTATTAAAATTAGAATATGAAACAGACAGCAATACTGATTTAAAAAAATTAGAGGCTGCTATGTCGAAACTTGATAATCGCAGCAAAGATATAATTAAACAGCGTTATTTAAATGAATCTAAAATAACACTAGAAGAACTGTCAAAAAAATATAATGTTTCCATAGAAAGAATTAGACAAATAGAAAATAAATCATTAAATCTTTTAAAAGATTCTATGTTACTCGCTTAAATTTAAATACCAAAAATGATCAAGTAAGAGTAAGGTAAATAATACTGCCAAATAAGTAATAGAATATCTAAATAACTGTATAGCCTTTGTGTCTGATTTTTTTCTCATAAGCATATAAGCATCTATCATAAACTTTAAACCAATAATTGTTACACCAGTTAGATATATGTAACCGGAAAGATTAAGAACATATGGAAATAAAGTAATACAAAATAAAAGTATAGAATACAAAAAGATGTGTAGTCTAGCAAAGTCTTTTCCATGCGTTACAGGCAACATTGGAATATTAGCCTTTTTATAGTCGTTATATTTATACACTGCTAAAGCCCAAAAATGAGGTGGGGTCCAAAGAAATATTATTAAAAATAAAATGAGCGGAAATGGCTCTATCTGATTAGTAATAGAGGTCCACCCTAGTAAAGGCGGCATAGCTCCTGCGATTCCTCCAATAACAATATTTTGAGAAGTAAGGTTTTTCAAATACACTGAATAAATAAACGAATATATAATAATTGTAAAAAATGTTAATACAGCAGTTAATGTATTTACTAATGTATATAAGAGAAATATAGAAGATACAGATAAAAAAACAGCAAAATATATTGCATGTATAGGTTTTATAAACCCTTGTACTAATGGTCGTGTTTTAGTTCTATCCATAATAGAGTCTATGTCTTTATCTATAATATGATTAATAATTGCTGCAGAAGATGCTGCTAGCCCAATACCTATGCTTGCAAAAAATATTAACTCATAATTAAGATGGTTTTGATGAGCAAGTAACATTCCAACAATTGCAGTAAATATAATTAGAAGATTCACTCTAGGTTTTGTAAGAATTATAAATTCTTTTAAAAGATTAAAGAAACGTTGGGTTGAATGTATTATTGAATTCTCCATTTGGTGATTCTACCATTTCTTCTCATTATATGTCGAATAGAATAATAATATAATCATACTCATTAATAATATGCATGCATTTACAGTATGCATGACTGCTATAGTTATTGGTAGACTAAATAAAATATTAGAAATCCCTAAGAGTATTTGTATAACAAAAAATACTAATACAAATATTCCAATCTTTTTTAAAATTATAGAATTTTGTATTATAAATAAATATAAAAATAAACCTATAAACAAAAATGTTAATATTAAGGCTCCTAACCGATGAGTAAAATGAATTGCTAACTTAGATTTATAATCTATTTGATTTGTTTCATAGTTGACATCAGGTAAATTTATAATAGTAAAACCCTCAATAAAATTCATGTCTGATGGCCACCACTCTTCTGTGCATTTAGGAAAATCTGTGCAAGCTAATGAAGCATAATTAGTGCTAGTCCAACCACCAAGGATTATTTGTAGTGTTAAAGCTAAAGCACATATTAGTATATAGATATTAATAGGCTTGTTATGTAATCCTTTTTGTTCAGAAATTTTTAAACCATTCCACAATAATAATGATGCTGTTATCATGCCAAATAATAAATGCATTGTAACAATAGTAGGCTTAACAAGCTCGGTCACTGTTAGCATACCTAAAAGTGATTGTATTATTATTAATAACACAAGAGATATTGGTAAATATATATTTATATTTTTAACATACTTAAAAGTCAAAAAAGAAATAAAGAAAACATATAAACCAAGCATTCCAGCTAAATACCTATGTAGCATCTCTCTCCATGCTTTCCCGCTATCAATAATTGCATTAGGGTATAATTCTTTAGCTTTAGCAATCTCTGACATGGTATCTGGAGTACCTAATATCCCATAACAGCCTGGCCAATCTGGGCAACCGAGACCTGCGTATGTTAGCCTCACCCAAGCGCCAATAGATATAACCACTAGCGTAAAAATAGCTCCAAAAAAACTTAAATTTCTTATTGTTATAATATTCATGTTTATCCTATTTTAGAAAGTTTAAGTAATTTTTTTAAATCTTTGAGAAGTTTTTTTCCATTAAAGTCTTGATTATATTTTAATATAATATTTCCAGTTGGGTCTACTATAAAAATATCCGTATCATTATCTTTTATATTTTTTATTATATTATGTAATTTATTTAACTTATTTTTAGCAATTAATAAATATGGGTATTCTTTTTTAATAGAATTAATAACATCATTCTCATAAAATTTATCAATTAAAAGTATTCTTTGTACTCTATTCATGTCTTTTCCCAATGCTGTGTTAACTTGACGTAATAAATGAATATTACTAAGGCAGGATGAATCACAATGTCTATCAATATAATGAA
>Ga0208764_10002837_pt1 | contig 10773 bp, 8 predicted proteins | sample ETNtaG_18_FD_185762 | JGI IMG/M metagenome (GOLD analysis project Ga0208764, IMG submission 185762) | Marine microbial and viral communities from oxygen minimum zone, Eastern Pacific Ocean - ETNP201302SV91 (SPAdes) (version 2) | ecosystem: Environmental > Aquatic > Marine > Oceanic ...
TTCTCGACGGTATACCGAAACTGCCTGAGGGCACATCGACAAGTTGTCAACTGGAAGAGGCTGTAGAAACGGGCAACATTCAGTTTGGATTTGCTTTGGCGGCTGCACATGGCGCTCAATGGATGATTCAGTGGCTTCGTGGAGCGTCCGTGCCGTCAGGCAAGATGTATTCCATACACATGGGCGAATTGCCCTTGCCTGAAATTTCACAGGAGTTGGTAGAATGAGCGCACCCGAAAAGCAAGATTCGTTTACATCACCTTCACCACCTCCACAAGAAGCAGTTCTTCCGCGACTGCATCCCACTGAGGACATTGAGAGAGCGATTCTGTCTGGCGATTTGCGTGCAGACGCTCTGCTCCAGAGCTTTGCCTACTTTGCGGTAGAGGGTCATTGGATGAGCGTGTGGAATCTTGCAGATTCTCTGAAGCGTGAGGTAAGCATTCTGTTTGACACCCAGGGATGGGTTTGGGTTGATATTGGCACCATTGGTATGGTACGTTTATCTCCCCCAATTGGTTCCCAGTTGCCTCTTCGGCTTTGGGTACATACACATCCATGGAACGCATACTGGTCGGGAACAGATCGCCGAACACTGGCGACAGTTTCAGGAGTTCTCGATAAAGCACTGGTTCTGGGACACGACCATCTTGTCAGAACTGTCTACAGTGAGTGCGTGAATCCTGAGTGGGCCGAACTTGACTCAAGGTTGGCTATTGATGGCCCATTGATGAGTTGGACAGATGAAGCAGCGATGTCTTATGCAGACATGCGTGAACAGGGGGTGGCCTGATGGTTACGGTTCGAACACCCAATGATGAGGACGAGGAAGAACGCGTTTCCGAAGCACTACGTCGAGGCCAAGGCATACCCCTTGAGGTATTCATTGAAGCAATCATTGAACGAGAACCTGAAGAGGATCTTGTTGAAGCGATTCGGTTAGGAATCGAAGCGCAACAGGAGATGCCCGAAGACACCCCTCCATTGGACATCAAGCAAGCAATTCTTGACTATGTTCGCTGGCAAGAATCTGCCAGATGAATCAGGAGCAACCTGTGGTTGCGCCACAGCTATTGCACTTGAGGCAAGTACCGTTCCGCACCATTTGACTACCACCACATTCGGTGCAGATGTCTCCAGTAAATCCAGCTTCTCGTGCTTGCTGGCGTAGAGAAGTCTCTGGATTCACATCCAATGTCATCTGAACATTGCGAGTTTCGCCTTGATTTCGTGCGACTCCATCATCCGTAATTTCCGGGCGACTAATGGACGTGGGCTCCAGATCTTCTGCACTAACATGTGCGAGATCGTTGCGGCCCAGATAATCGATGGCCAATTCACGGAAGATGTAGTCAACCAGACTTGTGGCCATCTTGACTCGGTTTGAACCTCCTTGAACCGGTCCACTGGGCTCGAACTTTTGGAAGGTGAATGACTTGACGAAAGCGTCTAGTGGTACACCATATTGTAGACCAATGGATACAGCGATTGCAAATTGATTCAACAAGCTACGCCATCCGTGCCCTTCCTTTGAAGTGGTAATCATAATCTCACCAAGACGACCATCATCGTACTTGCTGGATGCTAGGTAGACTGTATGTCCGCCCACACTTGCCTTCATTGTGCGTGAATCACGCACAGCTGGCAGCGGCTGTCTTGAAGCGATGTAGTTGTGCACGAAGGCCTCGGCGAGTGGAGCAGCTTGCTTTTCAGGCAGGGGCAGGGCTTCAGCCACTTGCTTGACAGCCTTCTTCACCGTGACGACTTCTTCGTCCTCTTCCTCTTCAGCACCCGACATGTCGACCAAGCTGTTCATCAACGGCTGAGATAGTTTACTTCCATCTCGATACACTGCACAGGCCTTGTTCATTGTTGAGTGAGAAAGATCGTAGGCAGCACGGACATCCTCGATGCTCGCATCGCTTGGCATATTGATGGTCTTTGAAATCGCCCCTGAAATGAATGGTTGCGCTGCAGCCATCATCAAGACGTGAGCATCCCAATCGATGCATCGGGTCCCATTTTTTCCTCCAGGTGTTGCACAATCAAAGACAGGCAAATGTTCCTCCTTGAGGTGTGGTGCATCCTCAATGGACAAGTGACCATAGATGTGGTTGTGTGCATTTTCGATTTCAATAGGTGAGAATCCGAGGAAGCCAAGGGTATCAAAGAGAGGATTATCACAATCTTCACTTGGAACCTTCAGTGTTCCTGTACAGAATTCCTCGCCCAACACATGTGGGGCGAATAATGAGCGAATATTGAACACATTTTCGACAGCAGCCTCAATCTTTGAGAATTCGGTATCGGAGAAACCCATCTCAAGCAAACTCTGCATAGATACAGTTTCGCACCGCTCAAGTGAACCCGTGCCCATGACGTGTTCGACAATGTCTTGCACCTCTGTCTTCTTGTAACCAAGTCGCTTGAGTGCGCTGGGCACTCCATGGTTGATGATGCGTAGTGATCCACCTCCTGCTAGCGTTTTGTATTGCACCAAACTGAATTGTGGCTCAACACCAGTTGTGTCCGCTGCCATCACCAATCCGATAGTACCAGTCGGTGCAATCACTGTGGTTTGCGCATTGCGGTAACCGTGTTCTTTACCCATCTCAAGTGCTTGATCCCAAACACCACGTGCCGCATCAAGCAGATCCTTTGGACACTTCTTAGAATCGATTCCCATCGGTGCGATGGTAACGCCCTCATACTCTCCAGCCGGGTCGTTATACGCGGCCCTGCGATGGTTTCGCATCACACGAAGCATGTGTTCCGCATTCGCCTCATATTCGGGGAATGGGCCGAGGAAGCTGGCCAAATCAGCGCTGGTTGCGTAAGCCTCACCGGTCATGATAGCCGAAATTGCACCACAGATTGCATAGCCTCGAGAGTCATTGTAAGGTATGCCCATGTGCATGAGCATTGAACCGATATTGCAGAAACCTAAGCCCAGAGTTCGGTAATCATACGATTTACGAGAAATCGCTTGACTGGGGAATTGTGCCATGAGCACACTGATCTCCAAAGTTGTCGTCCAAAGTCGGCAGGAGTGCCGGAACCCTTCGATATCGAACTTCTGGGTATCTTTGTCGTAATAATGGAGTAGATTGATGCTGGCCAAGTTGCATGCAGTGTCGTCAAGGAACATGTATTCACTACATGGGTTCGAGCCGTTAATTCGCCCACCTTCGGGGCAAGTGTGCCATTCGTTGATCGTGGTATCAAATTGGATGCCCGGGTCTGCACACGCCCATGCAGTATAGGCGATATCATTCCACAATTGGTTGGCATCTAGTGATCGATGAGGAACCGGATCTCGACCCTCTGCAGCCGCCTTATCCCTCTCTGTACGGAAGAACAAGTCCCATTCGCCACCATCCTTGACAGCCTGCATAAACGATTCAGGCACGCGCACGGAGTTGTTCGAATTCTGACCGGAAACCGTAGCGTAGGCTTCACCCTGCCAATCGGTATCCATCGATTCAAACTCAACACTCTTCCAACCTTGTTTTGCCAAGTCAAGCATTCGCTGAATGTGGGGCTGTGGCACACTCGATTGAATCGCCTTGACCATCGCACTCTTCAATGCCATATTTTCATTGGTATCGAGTGATAGATCATCGCCGTCCCAACAGGATTCAAGCACAGCATTGCAGTGCTTTTGCAACGCAGCAGTTCCAGCAACAAGAGCGCTGACCTTTTCCTCTTCAGACAACTTCCAGCCAATGTATTGCTCGATGTCGGGGTGATCCAAATCCAATGTGACCATCTTGGCGGCACGACGTGTTGTGCCCCCACTCTTGATCGCGCCCGCTGCCCGATCACCAATCTTCAGGAACGAGAGCAATCCACTGGATGTACCTCCACCCGAAAGCGGTTCACCAGCACCACGGATGTTGGAGAAGTTTGAACCGGTTCCTGAACCAAACTTGAACAGAAGTGCCTCGCGATTCCATAGGCCCATAATCGAACTTGTATCACCTACCAAACTGTCACTGACACTCTGGATGAAACATGCATGGGGTTGTGGGTGTTCGTATGCGTTCACCGAGCGCATGTCTTCTTTAGTCACCGGATCTACATACCAGTGACCCTGGGCTGGCCCTTCAATCCCGTAAGCCCAGTGAAGACCCGTGTTGAACCATTGTGGGCTGTTAGGTGCCGATCTTTGGCTGGAGATGAGGTAGCACATCTCATCGTAGTAAGCACGCGCATCTCCTTCGCTGGCAAAGTAACCATGCTTCCATCCCCAGTAGGTCCATGTTCCGGCTAGGCGGCGGAATAGTTGCCGACCATCCGATTCAGAGCCATATCGATCATCCGCGTTCATCTTCTGCAATTTTTCTTCATCTGGGGCTGAGCGCTGCAACCATGTAGGCACCCCGTCCTCTGGAACCTTTCGGAGTGCGGCAGGTACGCCAGCTTTCCTCATGTATTTCTGAGCACAAACTTTCCCGGGAACACCTTCAAATCCCGATGGCAAAGACACATCCTTGATCTCAAAGGCGATCGAACCATCAGGGTTATTGATGACAAAATCAGAAGTTGTCCATTCAAATTGGTCAAACGGATCTTTGTCAACCTGAGTGAAACGACGTTCGATGATCATGCCTTGTTCACTTGCTTCAGCGATTGTATCTCCCTTTATTTTGGATTGTGTCATGTTAATCATCTCGTATTATGGTGTGGAATGTAAAGTAAAGTCTCGGTCAGTGGCCGGTGATACCGGTGTCTCCTCGCACAGGGAGTTCACCTCCAATTTGGAGGGTCTTTGAAGATATCTATGTAGAAGGGTGAATATGTGCCCGTAGGACGAGTAAATTGCGCTCTTCAAGAAGGCGGTTAGAGGTATCGAAAAGCCGGTTTCAATTCAAATCGTTCTCACTTGTAGTTTGAATCCCCAATGATGTCAAATTTCGGCCACCGACAGGCAACGCATTTGAGGGGACGCTATCCCTCCTCGGGGAGACGGAGTGATTTGATGACTGTCCCCGACCCCGAATCCAGCCCGGAATCAGAAGAAGGAGAGGTAGATCCTTTTGCAGAACTAGGGGTAGAGGCCACCGCTTCAGCGGGCAGCGTAAGCGACGGTCTTGAAGCGTTTATGGAAGAGGATGGCGAGGACGAAGATACGACTGAATCCGGACCCGTTGAGCTTGAATCTGAAGGGGAAGAAGAGGATGAAGACATGTTTGCAACCTTGGGGGTTGCAGGCCCCACAGTCTCTCTTACCTCCTCCTCGGGCGAAGATGATATTCTTGCTGCATTCATGGACGATGAAGAAGAAGAATCGCAGGAACCAGAAGTAGAAGAAGAATCCAAACCAGTTGAATCCGCAGCACAACCCGATGCAAAGGAGGCTTATCGAATGGTTCTAGATACCGTATGGGTCGATGGAATCCTCGATCCTGCCGAAGTCAATCTATTGGCTCGAAAACGAGAAGATTTGGGGATTTCGTTTGAGGAACATCTGGCATTGGTCCGCGACATGCTTGGGTGATTCAATGCAGGCACTTGGCCCCAATCCATTCTACCACGCCTTGGCCCTCGCTTGGGCGGACGACATCATGACCGCCACCGAGTTCGCTCAACTCGATGCATTGCAAACAGCCCTAGGACTTTCAGATTCGGCACGTGCAGAAATTGAATCAAAATACGAAGAGGCCTTGGTTGTTGGGAACGCACCCAAAGGTGAGAGTGCAGAATCTTTGGTCGAATGGATCGACGCTGTTCGCGCCCTGAAGTCCGTTCACCCCGACATCTCAAGTGGCCTCGCTCGCCGCCTAGGGGCGACCGCCCTCCGGGCAGGCATACCCCCCTGTGGGTACATTGTCGCTTACGATTGGATGACTCAACTCGGCTTAGACCGACCATTCGCAGAAGGCGCATGGATGGTGGGCGGTGTTGCCCCTGCCCTCAACTCAGTCCCCTTGGCTCTCGCACCGGTTGCCCACACACTCAACCTAATCGACTAAGGTTGAATTTCGAGTTCCCAATCGACTGTGGCACCACTTCTTGTCATCATGACACCTACTGTACAATTTTTGACATGGCTTTTTTCGATGATTCTCTCCACCAATGCTCGAGGCACATCTCCCACAATCACGTAACGCATACGGATGTTGGTGAACACCTTGGGTGACTCTTCATTGCGATCCGCATCCAATTCAATCCACATGTCACGGACATTTTCCATACGATGTTTGAGACCGGTAATCACGTCGATAAGCGTGCAACCACCATGTGAAAGCAAGACCATTTGGACGGGGTTTGCAGAATCAGCGGTGTGCATTGGAAACTTGATCCCATGCTGATTCTCAGCCTCTAAATCCTCGCCACCTTGCCAACGGACGGTTCCTCGCATGTACACGCGCACAGGTAAGGAGTGGATGAGGGTTAGCATCATCAATGGTAGCCCTGTCGCGCTGATTGAGAGACATGTCTGGCCACCCGATTTCCATGCAAGATGGGGCACTGAACGTCCCCGACGAACCAGTTGTGCACTACATCGAAGGTGATGGAATCGGCATTGACATCACTCCGGTCATGATCGCTGTCGTCAACGCCAGTGTGGCCAAAGCCTACGGTGGTTCAAAGCAGATTCATTGGAGCGAAGTTTTGGCTGGAGAGAAGGCATTCAACGCCACAGGAGAATGGCTTCCAGAATCCACACTCAATGCCATGCGCAGTGGTTTGGTCTCCATCAAAGGACCACTAACCACCCCGGTTGGCGGCGGCATCCGCAGTCTCAACGTCGCCCTTCGACAGAAGCTCGATTTGTTCGCATGTGTACGTCCTGTGCGCTGGTATGAAGGCACCCCAAGTCCAGTTCGCGACCCAGGGGCGGTCGACATGATCATCTTCCGAGAGAACAGCGAAGACGTCTACGCTGGAATCGAATGGGAATCTGGTTCACCAGAGGTGGCCAAGGTTATCGATTTCTTGCAAAACGAGATGGGCGTCGACAAGATACGATTCCCCAACACCAGTGGAATCGGCATCAAACCGGTCTCCAGCGAAGGAACCGCCCGCATTGTTCGTGCAGCAATCCGATATGCGATTGACAATGACAAGGACAGCGTCACTTTGGTTCACAAGGGCAATATCATGAAATTCACAGAAGGTGGATTCCGAGACTGGGGTTACCAATTGGCACAGGATGAATTTGGAGCAGAGTTGCTCGATGGGGGTCCATGGTGCACCATGACCAACCCGAATACTGGAAACACGATCACGATCAAGGACGTCATCGCTGACGCCATGCTTCAACAGGTTCTCACGCGCCCGCGCGAGTATGGTGTATTGACGACGATGAATCTCAATGGCGACTACATCTCCGATGCACTCGCTGCTCAGGTCGGTGGTATTGGTATCGCACCCGGAGCCAACATCAACTACGACACGGGCATCGCTATCTTTGAGGCAACTCACGGTACCGCACCGAAGTATACCGGTCAAGACAAGGTGAATCCTGGTAGTTTGATTCTCAGCGCTGAGATGATGCTTCGACACATGGGTTGGGCCGAGGCTGCAGATCTCATCGTCAAGGGCATGGAAGGCGCGATTAGTGCACAGACGGTAACCTACGACTTTGAGCGGTTGATGGATGGCGCCACCCTTCTCAAATGCAGTGAATTCGGTTCAGCAATCATTGCTCACATGTGAGTTGTAGTTGTGGATTTTGAATCGCTCAACCTTTGCCAGCCTTTGCTGGTTGCTCTTGATGAGATTGGCTATGTCACTCCAACTCCGATTCAAGAACAAGCAATCCCCCTTCTAATCGAAGGTCACGATATGCTTGGATGCGCCCAAACTGGGACGGGTAAGACAGCAGCCTTTTCATTGCCAATTCTTGATGCGATGACCGAAGACCCATGGTTGGGAAAACGTCGAATTCGCACATTGATGCTTTGTCCAACCCGCGAACTCGCGTCACAGATTCGCGATAATGTCGAAGAATATGCACGCCATCTCGACATTCGCTCAATGGTAATGTTCGGTGGCGTTTCCCAACGCCCACAAGTGAAGTTACTCCGCCAAGGCGTCGACATTTTGATCGCCACCCCTGGCCGATTGTTGGATTTGATTGGGCAAGGCCACGTTGACTTATCTTACATCCAGTTCCTCGTTCTTGATGAAGCGGATCGAATGCTTGACATGGGTTTCATCCGAGATATTCGTAAGATTCTCGCACTAATCCCTGATGACCGCCAAAGCCTGTTATTTTCAGCGACCATGCCCCCTTCAATTGTGGAATTATCAAGAGACATACTCTACGAGCCAGTTAGAGTTGAAGTTTCACCAGAATCAACAACAGTTGAGGCGATCGAACAATCTCTAATGTTCGTGATGAAGAAGGATAAGCGAGATTTGTTGACCCATTTGATTCGAGACGAAAATCCAGAAAAAGTCCTTGTTTTTAGTCGCACGAAACATGGTTGCAATCGTATTGTAAAACAACTGGCACAAGACGAGATTGAAGCTCTTGCGATTCACGGTAACAAGAGCCAAGGCGCCCGCGAAAAGGCTCTCGGTCGATTTCGAGAGGGTTCCTTGCAGGTATTGGTCGCCACCGATGTTGCAAGTCGCGGGATTGATGTATCTGATATCAGCCACGTGATCAACCTCGATCTTCCAAATGAATCGGAAGTTTATGTTCATCGCATTGGCCGTACCGGCCGTGCGGGGCAGGGTGGAATTGCCATTGCTTTTTGTGATGAGAATGAAGGCGAATATCTTCGAGGAATTGAGAAGATAATTCGACAAGAAATACCTGTGGATGAAGACCACCCCTTCCATTCAGAGAAGGCCAAATCTCGCAAAGGTGAGAAGGCACCAAAAAAGCAGCAAAACCGTGGCCGTAGAGGAGGCGGGAAAAGACAAAATCATGGCCGCCGCCGCCGAAACCGAAGATAGATCGACCTTGCTCAAGTGCTAGAAATCTGCCAATTTATTATTGACTACCTGCAATCAAATCCCTGAATGATCCTTCAGAAACCCACTAACAAATGCTTGGACAGCGCCACCATTTGACCAGACCCCATCAGGGTCATTCTTGAAGTACAACTCAATACTCGTCCTTGCATCATCATTGTCGCACAAACCTTGACAAAACAGCATCCAATCTTTACCACTCTTTCCTTTTTCAATAATTTGAGTTTTCAGAATATCTTTCCATTTACGTTTAATTGAAGAATAACTCTCTCCAGTTAATTCGGAATAATACGACAATCTAGATAATTTCGTGTGGAATAAATGACTTTTGTTGTTATCCCAATTCTTCAAATCGTCGAGATACTTGGAAGCAACATCGCTCAAATCATCTCCATCTTTGATGATATTTCCTATGTCCTCCATCGACTTCATTCGATCTTCTCGATGGACTCTAAATCTCGCATAATTCGTAGTTGAACTAACACGTTCACTTACTGTACCCAATGCCCCATATGCCGTATTTTTTTTGTCCAAACCGTATTTTGCACGTTTTTCACTGATAGTCCCATCTTCTGATTCAGCTCCATATCGTACTAATACACCAAGTTCTGTTAGTTCGCTGATGCAATTAACAATCGAACCCCGCCCGATTCGTAGAAAGTCATTTTCTCTTTGGGGCTGCTTGGACTTTCGACCCCACAAATTCTCGAAGAAAGTACCAATTCCAGACTGCTCACAATGACGGTTGATGTGGGCAAACGCATCTTCTCTGGAGAATATCATATTCGGGTTAGAGAGGAAGAAAGACATGACGAGATTAGAGGTTGTTGGACCAGATACAAATGCTATAACGGGCTCAAAATTTGAGAAACCACCCTCGACGAAACTCCCTTCATCAGGCACCCACTTATCCGCATTTACACTCCTCGCAACTAACCTCACAGTTTTTTTGAATTCTTTAACATCTCCAGCCCAATCCAAATAATCTATCTTTAGGGGTGTTCGAGATTGCCGTGCAGCGATGTAAACACAAGCTGCTGCAACAGCGCGAATGCCACGCACCTTTTCGACACCCACAGGTTCCACCAACTGTGCTTGCCGATAGAGGCCGATGGCTTGCTGTTCAACTTCTGTAGGCACGCCTCCACGTTCACGGATGTACGTCGTAGCCTTCTCAAAACTTCGCTCACGTTCCCGATCCACAATAGCCCGAGATTTCTCGAGATTCAGTTTTCGTTCAATTTCTCGCTCTTTGGTTGTGAGGTTCTCCATACGACTCTGTCTCCGCTGACGATTGCGCCAGAATGGAACCCCATCATCCGCATCTTCATCATCGCCAAACCAATCCTCTCCTGATTCATCAGCATCTTCAACATCACCGAATAAATCCTGTGTCAATAATCGATCAGACCGATCGGTTGACTCCCAAGCGATATGGTGTGACCGAGACGTTTCGCGACCAACTCGCTTCTGTAGCGATTCTATATTCTCGCCAGGTGCGAAAGGAGTGTCCCCATAGGAATAGTTGTAGGAATATTCAATGGGTACGCGGCCCAAAAATTCTGAATATTTCCGCCACATTTCGGGGATTTGAAACGTTTTTTTTCTGTTAACAACAAGTCCTTTTTCCAAGAACCCTTTTTGACATAAATCGTGTAATATTTCCCTGACCCTTACGCGACTAACCCCCAAAGATTCCTGTAATTCTTTGTCTGAGGCATGTAGGAATTTTTCTTCCTCCTGCATCAGTAAATTGATTCCATGGACGAGGGCTGCCTTTTCGTTTTCACTCAATTCACCAATTCGGATTAACAATTCTGCTTCTGGCTGGTGCCGGCC
>Ga0208764_10002838_pt1 | contig 10769 bp, 8 predicted proteins | sample ETNtaG_18_FD_185762 | JGI IMG/M metagenome (GOLD analysis project Ga0208764, IMG submission 185762) | Marine microbial and viral communities from oxygen minimum zone, Eastern Pacific Ocean - ETNP201302SV91 (SPAdes) (version 2) | ecosystem: Environmental > Aquatic > Marine > Oceanic ...
TTTGTAATTACAAAACAACGCCACCCCCTAGCATTAATCCTCGCGACAGCAACCGCACTTCTCGGAATCATCAAAAACTGCTCCGGACTCAATATCGGCCCTGGCTCCTCGTTTATTACACCATCACGGTCTAGAAGAATGACACTTAAATTCTTAAGAATAGCGTTAGACATTTCCTTAATATTTTTTGAATTTGCTTCGCAATAAAATAAATTTTTTTATCTTAGATCAAAGAACTAACCCAACCTGTAATTTGAATTTTTTGAAACCAGAACTTGTCATATTTCCTAAATTTATACTCAAAGCATTGTTTTTGAATTTTTCTGTTTTGCCAATTTACGAACAGCATCAAAAAACTTCGTCCACTGTTTTCCTTGTTCTTCAAAAAGAAGTGCAAATTTTTCTACCTGACTATGGTAACGTTTTACGCCTAGCAAATGTGAGTTATTCAGATTTTTTGCAAACCATTTGTTGTAGGAGAGTACTTGAAATTCTTCCTTGCGACGCATGAAATTGTCACGCAGTTCATTAAATAACTGCTGTTTTTTCTTAAACTTTTCAGTATCTGAAATATTTTCCGCAAACAAGATTTTCATTTTATCAAAAGTTTTTGTAACCAGTTTCCTGAACAGGAGGCGATCTTCTCGGGCAGTTAAATACCACTGATAGGTTTTTTCCAAATTGCCTTCAATTAAAATAGAGTTTTCTTTTTCGGCAAGGAACTGCAGCAGACCTTCCTGCTCCACAAAAGTCGCGAATGATTCATTAAATGTTGTGTCATTCTTAACATAAACGATTTGATGTGCCATTTCGTGGATCAGTGTCGCAATCAGTTCCGCATCATGCTTTAGCAGAAAAGTGCTCAACACAGGATCTGAAAAATAATTCGGCAACCAGGGCTTATTGAGCCAATCTAGTGTCGAGTAGGCACTTACCCCCGCAAGTGAAACATCCAGGTTCTGCTCTTCCATTTTCAATGCGAATGCTTCTGCATCCTTTTGATCAAAATAACCTCGGTATTCCTGACAACCGACAAACCAGTAACACCATTGCTTTGGCTTCAATTCAAGAGGCTGAGCTGCTGTAACAACCATAGTAACAAAAGGCCGCCCCAAATCAACATAAGCGGTATAAGCTGTATTTTCCGGAAGTCCCATTTTTAGCACAGCATATTTGCGGACACTTTCTACCAGTTTCAGTTTTCTTTTTAATACTGGAGATGTCTCAGGAGATTCCAGTAATTCCTGAATGTCCTGTTTGCGGTTCAGCAATTCGAGATGACCGGACGCGGCTTGCCAGTAGAATCCAAGATCTGAACAGCCAATCAAGAAAAATAATGCTCCAAGAGTTATGAATAATTTTATCCCAGAAATCATAGTTATTTTAATCAGGGGGAAAATTAGTTTAGAAATTCTAAAAATTTCGCTGCAGGTTTTATAATTCCAGCACGCTTGGCCACTATTTTGTTATCTGCATCTAGAATCACATACAAAGGAAGCGCGACGGTTTTGAATCTGCTGATTTGCATAAGTTGGTTCTCACCAGCTTTATCACCACCGTCAGTATAAAGCTGAACAAGCACAAATTTCTGCTGAAAAATGGACATCACATCTGGATGAGAAAAAATGTTTTTTTCCATCCAGCGGCAGTTAACACAGGTGTAACCAGTAAAGTCAATAAACACTTTTTTATTTTCCGCTTTAGCTTGTTTTAAAGCAGCAGATAAATCATTTTGCCATGGCAGTGAATGCGCCTTAATTTCTCCGGTATTTTCAGAACTTGTTTCAAAACCTGACCTTGATTCAGAAAATGTTTGTAAAACAGGCGGCAAATATGTATCCACCCAAGGATTAAGCGGTACTCCAAACAGTCCTCTAAGAAGATAAATTCCGAGTATTACAAAAAGGAATGCTGCCACAAATCCTGTGCCCCATGAGAATTTAACTCGTTCATGGTGAATCTTAATCACCCCTAACAAAAAGAGTGCTGCAACCATACACAGTATACCCCATGCAGCCAGAACAAAATCTCTATCAATCACTCCCAGTTGCCAGACTAAATCTGAGTTGCTGAAAAATTTAAATGCTGCCGCCAGTTCTAATAATCCAAGGATTATTTTCAGATTTACCATCCAGTTACCAGACTTGTCCTGCATCGGCTGGATAAGGTGCGGAAAAATTCCCAGAAGGAAAAACGGAAAAGCAAAAACTGTTGAGAAAACCAGCATCCCCACAATGGGCCACAACCACATACCCTGTGAAGCGGCAATCAGCAGCGTTCCTACAAATTGAACTGTGCAGGTGAAAGATGTAAGCGTAAAAGCCAATCCCATTGCTAACACACCCGCCGTTCCGCTCAAATGCCTGGACCAGCGATCCACTTTATTTCCCAATCCACCTGGAGCATTGATTTGTATAAAGCCCATTAGACTGAAGGCAAAAATAGTAAACATCAGACCAATTGCAAAATTTATCCACCCGTTAGTAGCAAACTGCACAGCTCCCGCAGCACCAAAAACAATTGAAAGCAACATTCCCGTTACGGTATAGGTTCCGATGATTCCCAAACCAAAAAGTGCTGCAAGTCGCAACATTTCGCTGGGTTTAGCCTCACCTTGTCTCGTAAAAAAAGCCACAGTAACCGGAATCATTGGGAATACACAGGGTGTCAATAATGCCAAAAATCCCGCAATTACAGCTAAACTTATAAAACTCCAAAAACCTCCCTTGAGAGCATCTTCAATTTCAGAAAATTCTTCCGGAGGATTATCAACCGCAAATTGCGGAATTTTAAATTCACTGCGTAACTGTCCTGACCCTAGCAGAATTTGTAAAGGGATTTTGTCAGTTTTTGGAGGGAGACAAACTCTGTCACTGCATGCCTGATAAGTTAGATTGCCAATGTTCTTCCACAAACTACCCCCACTCAATTCATTTTCAATCTGAATGTTTTGGAACAAGCTGACTCTCTCTTCATGAAAACTCAACACCATATCCAGAACAGAATTATAAGCAGTAATAGGATTACTCTCGTATGCAGGTCCTATCATGAGTATCGACTCACCTTCGAAAGTAAGGCTAGTGGGAATAGGAGAAAAATCACCTTCACTGGGGATCACGGAAAAAACATGCCATCCATGATGAATTTTCAAATCTAAAATAATTCTGGCATGTTCTCCCGGACGTGGGTTTTCAGGTTCTATGCGTGTCTTAAAAGTTACAACGTTTTCAGGAATTTCTACATCATCATCAAATTGAGCAAAAACTGGATTTTGCAGCCAGTAAATGATTAGAAAACTGAGCAAAAACAACGGCCGAGTAAATAGAAATAATTTGCCCAGACTTGTTTTTGTTGAAATGAAGGGGGGCATGATATGTGACTTTCGGATTTGACTGTAAATCAAGCAGATGGGGAAACTAAAAAAATACGGATTTGCCAATTTGCTTAAAACGGTAACTTAAATTTTGTGTCAGATTTCTGCACCTACTGGATGTTGCTTAATCTTTATTCCCTACAAGTATTGGCTCCATGCGCATTCCTGGGCTACCGTTCTTGACCCAAAGGCGTACTCGCTCTACGGTCACGCCATTTGGCTTGGTAATACTAGAAAGTTCTTCCGCATAAATAATGTCCTCTGATCTGAATTCGAAAACGTCTCCCCGTGATTCAAGCGGACTTGATAATAACAGAATCATATTTGGATTGTAGTGAGGTCTCAGTGCTCCGCAAAATGAAGTTGACTCGTCTTCCAAAGTTTCCGAACGTCCACTCCGCTTTTGAATTTCGAAATACTTACCCTCTTCGAGTAACTTGACAAACCCCATAGTGAACCTAACCGATTCTTATAAGTTTTCCGGACGCAATTTTCGTAATACTTTTCCAGCCTGCCACATTTCCTGATTGCTGACTTCCTCAAGTTCCTTTTCCAGTTTTTCGCGGTAATCAGACTGAGAATTGGAGTCGATAGAAACTTTAGCTTCTGTCCCATCCAAAACACTCTGGTAACACTTTTCAACCACAGGTTTAATTGCATCACGAAATCGCGGTGCCCAATCGAGTGCACCACGTTGAGCAGTTGTTGAACAGTTGGCATACATCCAGTCCATTCCTTTTTCAGCAACCAGAGGGTAAAGACTTTGGAGTGCTTCTTCAATTGTTTCATTGTACGCTTCTGAAGGAGAATGCCCATGTTCACGCAAAACTTCATATTGCGCCAGAAATGCACCCTGAAGCAATCCCATCAAAACACAACGTTCCCCGGTAAGATCACTGTGAACTTCTTTCTCAAAGGTAGTTTCAAAAAGATGTCCGGAACCAATTGCAAAGGCCGTTGAAATACAGCGTTCTTTGGCGCGCCCGGTATAATCCTGATGAATAGCAAATGATGCATTAATTCCGCGACCTGCTTGAAAATGTGTCCTAACTGTCAGTCCGCTTCCCTTTGGGGCAACCAAGATTACATCAACATTTTCAGGAGGTATAATGCTCGTATCCTTATGAAAAACAATTCCAAAACCATGGGAAAAATATAGAGCATCGCCGTCATTCAAATTTGCTTTAACCATGGGCCATGCGGAAATCTGTCCGGCATCTGATAGCAAATATTGCAGAATAGTGCCTCGCTGTGCAGCTTCTTCTGTTTCAAAAAGCGTTTGACCTTCAACCCAGCCATCTGCCAGAGCTTTGTCCCAGCTTCGACCTTTACGCAGTCCCAAAATAACCCTGAAACCCTGATCCCGCATGTTCAGGCCCTGACCTCTACCCTGCGGTCCATAACCTAAAATTGCTGTTACTTCCTGACCCAGAATGTTTTTGCATTCTTCTACCGGATAATCCGAACGTTCGACTATAGTTTCCTTAATCCCATTAATTTCTATGTCTTTCATTCTTTCTCCTTTGTGTATATTTTTTAATTTTCAAGCATTAATATTCAATATTTTCTACTTTACACTATCCAAAATTAAGATTTATATGTCAATACAATCAGCTATTTTGGGGGCAAAAGAGGCTCCAACTTGAGATATCTGTTTATTTTTTCCAACGGAGTGTGTAGGCAATGATACCAGCGTAACTTCTGATTCATCTAAAGAAATTTTTCCAGCAGCATCTTTTTTAGAATAGTCATTCTGTTCTGTGATTCTCCGAAGGATTTCTTCAGCAGTCGCTGGAAGATTTAACTGAGGTATCTTGTCATCTCTTAAAGCAGACAAGGCATGTTTGACAGCAATCCAGATTGATAAACATAGCATTAGAGGGGGTTCTCCTACTGCTTTACTGCGGCGGACATTGATTTTATGTTGTGGATTTTCAATTGTATCAACATTGAAAATTTTTGGAAGATCCTGAATGTTCGGAATCTTATAGGTAGTTGGAGAATATGACAATAGTTCTCCCTTATCAGAGTAACGCAAATCTTCGTTTGTAACCCAGCCCATTCCCTGAACAAAACCACCAATTATTTGCCCTTTGTCAATTCCGGGATTTATAGTTTCACCAATGTCCATCAATAAATCCACACGCTTCAGCTGGAGTTGCCCCGTAAAACGGTCAATCAGCACTTCGGAAACCGCCGCACCAGTTGTGTAATAATAAAATGGTTCACCTTTCTGTTTTGCAGGGTTGAAATCAATTTCAGGAGTCCTGTAAAAACCTCTCTCGCCTAAACTTACTCTTTCCATATAGGCCTTCTGAACCAGTTCTCTGAAAGTAATTTTATTTTCCGGGAGACGTTCATCATAAACTATGCTTTTGCCCCCATAAATTCCTGCTTCAAAACATATATGTTCTGGAGAAGGTTCAATCCCCTGCTCGGAATTAGCAAAATAACTGCTGGCAAATTCGGTTAAATTCTTTCTGATTTTTTGACATGCATCTAAAGCAGCTAATCCATTCAAGTCTGTGCCCGCTGAAGCAGCAGTTGGAGAAGTATTATTATTTTTTTCTGTAGAGGTAACCATTATCCGCACATCGTCATATGAAATAGCTAATTCATCTGCAACTAACTGCCTGATTTTTGTATTCAGTCCCTGCCCCATTTCTGTACCACCGGTTGAAACCTGCACAGTACCGTCTTTGTAAACATTTACCAGCGCATTTCCCTGATTGAGAAATTTTGTGGTAAAGGAAATGCCAAACTTCATCGGCGTTAAAGCAATTCCACGCAGGTGAGTAGCAGACTCTCGGTTGAACTGCTCTACTTCCTGCAAACGCTGGAGATATTCCGACGTCTCTGCAAGTTGATCTAGGATTTCCGGAAGAAGGTGATTACGCACGATCTGTCCATATGGAGTGACATTGCGTTCAGTGTGCGCGTAACAATTGAGGCGCCTAATCTCAAAAGCATCTTTTTTTAAAACGAAAGCAATTTCCTGAATGATGTTTTCGATATTCGCCATTCCCTGAGGTCCTCCAAATCCTCGAAAAGCTGTGTTTGGAGGAAAGTTTGTCTTACAGATAGTGCCTTTAAACAAGAGATTTGGAATAAAATAAGCGTTATCTGCATGGAATAAAGTACGATCTAGGATTGCGGTAGATAAGTCTGCCCCAGCACCGCCGTTGGAATAAATTTCCAACTTCACCCCTGTAATCTTTCCTTCATCGGTAAACGCCGCCTTATAATGAATTTTGTATGGATGTCTTTTTCCGGTAGATCGCATATCGTCGTCTTTGGTATAGGCAATCCGCGCCGATCGTCGCTTTTTTGCGGCCACAAGTGCTACCATGACTGCAGGAATCACCGCCTGAGTTTCCTTGCCACCAAATCCGCCTCCCATACGTTTGCAGACACAAACCACTTCGTGAAACCCCAACCCCAATGCCTCTGCAATAACTTCTTGAATTTCCGTTGGATTCTGACTTGAAGAATGAACATAAATCTCACCATGCTCACCTGGCCAAGCAATCGCAGCCTGTGATTCAAGGTAAAATTGTTCCTGACCACCACAAACAAAAGTACCAGTCAATGTTTTTTCTGCTTTGCTCCAGGCTTTTTCAAAATCACCTTGTTTAAACTCGCGTGACTCACCTATAAACTGTTTTGAATCGAGTGCTTCTTCAATACTGAAAACCGGAGTCAATTCTTCAATTTCGAGACGCAGCTTTTTTTTGGCGTGTCGAATCGCTTTTCTGGATTCTCCTGCTATCACCGCAATTGGCTGTCCAACATACTCCACTAGATCTTCCGCCAAAAAGCGCTCATCCTGAATTACAGGTCCATAAAGATTGTGACCGGGAATATCTTTAGCGGTATAAACAGCCGCAATTCCGTCAAGTTGAGCTAGTTCAATAGAGTTCAAACTTTTTATTTTGCCATGAGCCACAGGACTTGCTATGAAATCAACGATCAACTCATTTTGTGTCGATGCTAAATCATCCACAAACAAAGCCTCACCCGTAACATGGCCTCTAGCAGAATCATGCGGAACTTCTTTTCCAACTACTTTCATGCTACCTCTTTTTTAATGCTAGAATCACAGCATTCATGAAAAAATTTTTCCAAAATGTTCTCCGATAACTGTAACCTATTTCCCGAAGAGGCGCGTACATCTGAAATCGGATTAATTTCTTCCCGAGCTATTTTTCCCGCTGATTGTAAAATGTTCAGAATCAACGGTTTTCCCTTTAAATACTCTTCTGTCTTAGGCAAACGCAGAACAACAGGTCCCACACCACCAAAAGCCAGACGCACATTTTCTATTTCGCCTTTTTTCAACTTCAACCATATTCCTGCAGTAAAAGTTGAAATATCCAAGTCTTTACGTTTTGAAACTTTGTAGAGTTTCAGAACGTCCTCAACTTCAGGTAGATCCCATCGGATTCTCGTGATCAATTCCTCCGGTCTCATTTCAGTTTTTTTATAACCATGATAAAATTTGTTTATTCTGACCCATCGTTTTTCGACCACTTTTGAATTAGGTTGATATCTGCTCAGTTCAATTTCTGCGTCAATTACATATAGGAAAGGCAGGGAGTCCGCAATTGGCGAGGCATTGGCAATATTACCGGCAAGTGTTGCCGCATTCTTAATTTGTCTTGAAGCAAATATTTCAATTATCTCAGCAAATTGAGGAAGGTGCTGTTGACAATATCCTTCTAACTTGGACCAGCTAAGTTTTGCTCCTACTGTTAAAGTTTTTTCATTTATTTCGAAACATTCCAAACTACTCAAATGAGTCAAGCTCATCACACAGTTTGGCTCAAGACGTTCTTTATTCATTTGTACAGAAATATCAGTACCACCAGCAACCAAGGTGACATCATTATGCTTTTGCTTAAATTTCAGAGCTTCATCCATAGTAGCCGGAACATAAAATTTAATTTTTTGTGAGTTACCATTCCACCTTTCCTCAAATTCACAAGAAACCGCTTTCGAAACATGTTTTCGAAAGTCTAAAAGCATTTTTTCTTCATTGAACAGTTTAGTTACTTTGGGTATATCTTTTTGATTCAAAGACAAGGCCGCTTCTATTATTTGTTCGTAGCCTGTACAACGGCATAAGTTCCCAGTTAAACCGTCCTGTATAGAACTCCTGGTCATAGTTTCCTGTGATTCAAGCATTGCAGCCATCGACATCACAAATCCCGGTGTACAATATCCACACTGAGAACCGAACATTTCAATCATCGCTTCTTGTACAGGATGTATATTTTGATCGCCTTTTAATCCTTCCACAGTGATCACATGAGAACAGTCCAGTTGATATAGATACATAATACAGCTATCAATTGACTCATAGAAAAACTGAGAGTTCCGAACACGCCCTATAAGTAAAGTACATGAACCACAATCTCCTTCTGCACAAACTACCTTTGTACCAACCAAACCCAAATCATTGCGCAAAAAATCAGAAAGCGACTGAAAGCCTTGTTCCCCTGAAATTTGATGGCGCATGCCGTTTACATAAAATAAAAGATAATCACGCATTTTCATTATTCTCCAGCAAATTTTCAAACCCGTCAGTACTCATTCCCGTCATCATTTGACCAATCAGGCTAACTGAGGCTTCTTCATTCGAGACAATACCAACAATACTTCCATCAAAAATCACTGCAATACGGTCGGCTACCATGAGCAATTCGTCTAAATCTTCCGAAATCCAGAGCACTGCCAGACCTTTGTCTCTTGCATTGCAGATTTGCTCTCGGATGAAACTAGTCGCGTGGATATCCAAACCACGAGTTGGTTGTGCAGCCAATAGTAACCTGAGTGGACGTGATATTTCACGCGCAAGAATTACTTTCTGCATGTTTCCTCCCGAAAGCAAGCCAACCTGAGAATTTGCTGAAGGGGCTCGAATATCAAACTCCTCCATTTTCTTTTGACCGTAGTCGAATATATTTGACTGATTGAGCAGTTGGTGTGAGCAAAATTCAGGATTTTGAAAATTACGTAGCAAAAAATTATAAGCAATCGACATTCCGGAAGAAACTCCGTACTTCTTACGATCCTCGGGAATATAACCAATTCCACGTTCAATCATTTCGTTAACTGTAGGGTTTATTATTGATGTCTCCTCAAAATGGTATGTGCCGTTTGTCGTGGGTTTTAAGCCGCTTAATACATCAGTCAATTCCGGTTGACCATTCCCGGATACTCCGGCCATACCTAAAATTTCTCCGGCATATATCTCGAATGAAACTCCCTTCAAAGCCGGATGTCCCAAATCATTTACAGCATGAATATTTTTTAATGAGACTGTTACTCTGTCTAATTTTCTCTGTTTTGTTTGATGATCAGATTCATCGCTAGTGTTTTCTTCAATAACAGTTTTTCGAAGGAATTCTGAAACTTTAACAATGTCCTGAGCTTCTAAATTCCCAATCATCAAGTCAGCAAGTTTTTCTGGGTCAGTTTCTTTTCTCGGCAAAGTAGCCATTACTTTCCCACGGCTCAAAACCGTAATTCTATGAGAAAGAGCCATCACTTCTTTCATTTTGTGAGTAATAAAAATGATGGAATGTTTTTCATCAGTCATACGCTGCATGATTTCATACAAAGCCTCTGATTCCTGTGGAGTCAAAACTGCGGTTGGTTCATCCAAAATCAGAATTCTCGCACCTCTGAACAACACTTTTACAATTTCAACACGTTGCTGCTCTCCTACTGAGAGTTCCTGAATTTTCTTTTTCGGATCAACAAACAAATCATATCGTTCACTGATTTCACGGATTTGCTGATGGACCTCTTTCAAATTAAGTCCTACTACACCAGGTTGGCCGAGAATGATATTTTCTGCAACTGTATGGTTCTTTACCAGCATAAAATGTTGAAAAACCATACCGATGCTTTTTTCAATAGCCTGCCGAGGGTTGGTAAAATTTACCTTTTCACCAAAGATACTCATCTCTCCTTCATCTGCGGGAAAAAGTCCTGCGATTATATTCATCAAGGTCGATTTACCTGCTCCGTTTTCACCCAGAATGGTATGAATCTCTCCCTCGCGCAAGTCAAAATCAACCGAATCATTAGCAATAATTCCTGGAAATTTTTTGGTAATGCCCTTCAATTCCAAATACAATTTCGGTGAATTTTGCGGTTTTTCAATTTTAATTGAATTCATTATATATTTTAAGAGAAGTTTTAATGCCCAGACTTTTAGGTTAACTGAAAGCAGAAAAAAATTTCATAATCATGTCAATTCTAGAGCTCAAGTTGAGCAAACGGCAAGTTTTTTGGAAAATAACAGACGAAAATATAGCTGAGAAATATAGGATGGAGAATTTGGAATAAGTTCAACTGTCTTCACTGAAAAAGCGACAAACAGCTTTTA
>Ga0208764_10002839_pt1 | contig 10765 bp, 10 predicted proteins | sample ETNtaG_18_FD_185762 | JGI IMG/M metagenome (GOLD analysis project Ga0208764, IMG submission 185762) | Marine microbial and viral communities from oxygen minimum zone, Eastern Pacific Ocean - ETNP201302SV91 (SPAdes) (version 2) | ecosystem: Environmental > Aquatic > Marine > Oceanic ...
CACTGTCTCTCATAAAATTACTTGCTGTCATTATTACTGCTGTAGGAGTTGGTAAAGGAATACCCATACCTTCATACATTTCAGCAAATATAGGAACGACTTTAATTAACATAAAAACCATGACCGTGATTGCGGTAACAAACATCACCGCAGGATACATTAAAGCACTTTTAATTTTCTTTTTAACTTTTTCTCTTTTTTCTAGTGAGTCTACTAATTTAAGCAAGAATACATCAAGTTTACCGCTGGCCTCACCTGCTTTAATCAAGTTGATATAAATATTATCAAATACTTTTGGATATTTTTCAAAACATTTGGATAAAGTTAATCCACCTTCTAGGCTTTTTCTAATATCTTCAACGATGATTTTTAATTCTGGATGTTCCAACTGATCTCTTAACATTCCTAAAACATTAAGAATTGGTAAGCCCGCCTTAACCATAGTAGCAAATTGCTTAGAAAATATAACAACATCTTCTGGTTTTATCTTTTTCTTGAATAAACTAATTCCGCCACCTTCCTTTTTTTTCTTTTCTGCGGCTTTTTTCTTAGTTCTAACTATCTTTGTTATAATTATTTTTTGTTCTTTTAGTTTAAAAGAAGCTTCTTCTTGGCTAAGCGCCTCAACAGTTCCTTCAACATATTTTCCTGCTGAAATACCTTTATATGTATATGTTTCAGAAGACATTAATGATTACTCCATTGATAATACACGGTCGAACTCTCTAAAGTTTAAATCTCCAGATAAAATCATTTCTCGACCCATATCACCCATGGTTCTAAAGCCTTCTTTTTGTGCAATTGCCTTAAGTTCAGGAGTGGTTGCTTTTGCTAAAATAGCTTCTTTAATTGGTTTTGTAACATTAAGCACTTCATAAATACCCATACGCCCTTTGTAACCGCTGTCTTTACATTTAGGGCAACCTTTTCCTCTTAAAACTTTTGCTCTAGATGCTTGTTCAGGTGTAAAACCAAAATCTTCTAAAACTTTTGGAGTTACATCCGGGTCTGGTTCTCTACACTCGCTACAAGTTTTTCTTGCTAACCTTTGCGCTAGTACTAATGTACATGCTGCTGAAATTAAATAATCTGGTGTACCCATATTTTGTAATCTAGTAATTGAACTTGGAGCATCATTTGTGTGTAGGGTGCTAAATACCAAGTGACCTGTAAGTGCAGCTTTTAATCCTATGTCTACTGTTTCTTTATCCCTCATCTCTCCTACTAGAATTATCTCTGGGTCTTGTCTTAGAAATGAACGTAGAGCCGCACCAAAAGATAAACCTATATCATCTTTAATTTGTACTTGCGCTACTCCATCTAATTCATACTCAACTGGATCCTCGGCTGTTAAAATATTTAAGTGTGGTTGAGAAACTTCTTTTAAAATACTATAGAGAGTAGTTGTTTTTCCAGAACCTGTTGGTCCAGTAACTAATATTAACCCTTGTGTTCCGTGGATTGCTTTTCTCAAATTTTTAAGATCATTTTCATCAAAATTCAATTGTTCTAAACTAATATCACCTGCATCTTTATTTAGAACCCTCATTACTATTCTTTCATTATTTGCTGTAGGTAAAATTGAAAGACGAAGATCAACTACTTTGCCATCAATTTTAAATGGTATAGCTCCATCTTGTGGCAATCTCCTTTCTGCAATATCTAGTTTACCCATAATTTTAAATCTTGTAACAACAGCTCCATAGTTAGAGTGTAAAAATTTTGCAAAATGTTCTTGTTCTTGAAGCATCCCATCTAAACGATATCTTACTCTTGATGAAAATCTGTAAGGTTCAATGTGAATATCTGAAACTCCTGATTTAATTGCCTCTGCAACAACAGCTGTTGAAAATTTTATAACTTCTGACTCATTTTCTAATGCTTCTATATCTTCTTCTGGTTTTTCTTCTAAAACTTCAGCATTCTCATCAACATCATAATCAAAAGTTTGTACTTTTTCCTTATTCTTTTTTTGAATAGCTTCAATAGTTGTTTCACCTTCTTTTAAAAGTTTTTGAATAAAATCTGATATTTGTGATACTTTAGCCGCGTGTAATTCAATATCTTTCTTGGTAATAGTTTTTAAGTTTCTCATCAAACTTAATTTTGAACTATCAGAAATTGCTATATGCAATGTTTTACCTTCAATCTTAAAAGGTGCTATAAAATTCATTCTAACATAGTTAGATGGTAAAACTGATTTAATATCATCGGCAATTGCCATTTCAGTTAAATCTACTACTTGTAAAGATTGTTCTTTTACTAAAAGATCTAAAATTTTTTCTTCGTCTGTTAACTTTAATTCAAAAACTGCATCAAGTTGAGATTTGTTTCCTTCAGATGAAGTTTTTTTAATATCAATTAAATCTTTCCCTGAAATTATATCTTGGTCGATAAGTATATTTATCAGGTTTATTTCTGACTCTCTGCTTATATCTATCATTTTACAAAATTCTTGGTGCTATAAATACCAATAGTTCATCTAAGTTATCAGCTTTTGATGTTCCTTTAAAGAGATTGCCTATCACTGGCATATTTCCTAGACCTGGTGTCTGGCCTTTGCTGGTAGCAATAACATTTTTTTTAATTCCACCAATAACCACTATATCTCCATCAGCTACTAGTAATTTAGTTACTATTTCCATTTTATTAATTGGGGGCTCGTCTGACTCTGCCGCTCTATTTGGGGTATCATTATTTACTTTAATGCTTAAAAGTACATTTCCATCACCAATTATGCTTGGTGTAACTTCTAGTTTTAATGCCGCTTCTTTAAATGATGTTGTCGTTGTTCCTTCAGATGTAGTTTGATAAGGAATTTCTTCACCTTGAGTAACCGTTGCAGATTGATTGTCTAGAGTAAATACTTTTGGATTTGAAATTGTTTTACCTAGTCCCAAAGTTTCAAGAGCTGTTATTTCTGCTTTTAATACTCCGCTACCTGTTCTTTTTAAAATACCAATTCCACTAGTTGCTCCCGTTGCAGCAAAGTTTGAAAGACTATCTGTAGCAGATCCAAGTCCTGAAACAGTATTTAAATCTGTTCCAGCAGCAGCGCCTGAAGATCCACCAGTTATACCACCAACAACTTCTGCACCTCTTTGGTAGTATCCACCCAGTCTAGCACCTAAAGCTCTTTCGAAATCTGAATTTGCTTCAACTATAAAAGCTTCAATTAGAACTTGTTTAGTTCTAATATCAATTTCTTTCATTAATTTATCAACTACATCTAGATCTCTTTCTTTTCCTCTTACTATTATTGATCTGGTTGTTTTTTCTTCTGTTACTTGTATTGGTATATAAGAAGTGTCTCCAGATCTTTGGGTAAATAGTTCTTCAATAGTAACTTTAGCTTGCTCTGGTGTTATATAATATAATCTAAATATTTCTGAAATAATTGGCTCAACACTATCTTCTAATTCAACTTTTCGTTTAACTGCTTGAGCTCTATCTGATTTATAATTTTCTTGAGCTGTAAGGTTTTCAGGAGAGTGAACTCTAATTAAATTTGAGCTTACATCAATATCTGAAGCATAATTTTTCATGTCTAATAAAGCCTGAAAAGCTTTGTCCCATGGTACATCAACTAATTCAGCTGAAATCGCACCCGCAACTTCATCTCCAACTAAAATATTTATTTCACCAACTTTGCCCATTAAAATCATAGTTTCTTTAAAGTCTAAATTTTTAAATTTTAGAGTAACTCTTTGTTTTAGTTGAGGGAAAGTATCAGGAATTAACAAATAATTTCTTTGAGCCTCTGAAGATATTTTTTTTCTTTTTCCATAAACTTTTTTTCCTGAAGCTGGTTTTGGCCCAAGTTCTAAAGTTTTTTGTATTTCGGCTTTTCCTTTTTTTCTAATATCTTCTTTAATAAGAGGTGTATTGTGTTTAAAGGGCTTGTTTGCACTCTTCATTGTTTGACATCCACTAAGGACAAAAGCAAAAAGCAATAAACCAAAATAATTAATTAATCTTTTAGTATTCATCTGCCTCTCTAATTACATTGTTAAAGTCCAAAATCATAAAAGACTTATCTTCTTTTTCAAAAATTGCCTCATTTAATCTTAAATCAACTAATTTTATTTTTCCCAAGAACTGACCTATGGTGACTGTCACAACTTCTCCTCCTGCGTTAACTAAAGAAATGTAACTATTATCTTTTCCTGAAATCAGGCCAGCAAGTTTAAAGTTATAAAGACTCATTTCATCTTCTTGTTCTTCCTCTGAAATGCTTGCGTCTAATGATCCTGAAGTACCTTCGTTGCCCGCAAAAGGATCATTCAATGGAACATCTTCATCTTCTTGTAACTCATCAGCTATTTCTTTTACACCATCACTTACCTCAGTAGAATGATTATCGGCATAACTAATTGTTAAAAGAAATGAAAAAAATAATATTAATAAAATTTTAAAAAAATTCATTTGGCAATCCTACTATCGTTAGTTCTCCAGATGCAATTATTGATCCATTCTTATCTCCTTGCACAACATTAATCAACTCTTTATCAAAATTTAACATTTTCTTTGATTTTGCTACAGCTCTTTTAAATTTTATATAGCTTAAAAAATTACCTTTTATCTCATAATCAACGGGAATTTTATAATATGAGATTTGATTAGCTTGTAGCAACTCTTCTGCTTGTTGAGCTATTCCTTGCTTTAAAATTGGTTTAGGTTTCTTTTTTTCAATTTTTGAAATCACTAAACCATACGCACCTGCAAATCTGCTGAGGCTCTTATATAGCCCTTCTACTTCTGCTTTGGAGTGAAATAGTCTTGAATTTTTTTTAACTACTGGCTCTAATTCTTTAATTCTCTTTCTAATTTTGATTATATCGTTTTCAAATTTTTGTATTTCTTGTTGTTTTAAAGTTTGATCATCAAATTTTACTTTTCGTTCTTTAACCATTGGATTTAAAATTGCGTAGTAAATAATTATAAAGAGAATTATGGCTCCAAATCCGATACCAAATTTAATTAATGTTTTTTTATCAAAAGCTGCAAACTTTGCTTTAAGATCATCCATTGTAATATTATTTAAGTCCATTATGCCGTCCCTATTATACAGGCTATTATAAAGCCCTTCATATTTCTTGTATTATCGCCGCTATTGGGCAGCATCATACTTGCTAATGATGCTTGAGAAATTAATTTTTTATTATTTAAATTACTAATTAATTTTAAAATATCCTGATCACTAGCAGCCAAACCTTCAATTATAACTTGATTGCTTCCATTATAATCAATTTTTAAAAACCTAACCCTTTTTGGAACTGCAGAAGCTATTTGAGCCAAAACTCTAAAATTAATTTTTTTATTTGATTTGATTGAGCTACTTAATTCTAAAGATTTATTTAATTTACCAAGATCTTTTGAAAATTTCTGAAGCTCTGCTTCTTTTAATTGGTGGTTCTGCACAACTGTATCATAGTTGCTGATTTTACTATTCAAGGAAGAGATTTGCCAAAATGATAAACCAAACAAAGCAATATAAACAATTGAAACCATTCCTACAATTCCTTTAAATGCAAAATTAGAAAAAGCTTTTGCTTTTTTCTGAGCAATCATAGAATCTCTATTTGGAAGTAAGTTAATATTTTTAACTGCTGTTACAAACTTGTAGTAACCAAAAACATCCAGCTTTCTAAATGCCAAACCTAATACAGTTGAAAAGTAAGATCGGTTTTCCAATTTTACACTTTCTTCTAATTGAGCGGGAACTTTTAAACCGTCTAATGGATCAAATAAATTGAAACCAGTATTAACTAAATTTTTTCTAAAACTTGCAAGATAAGTCTCTACGTTTTGTAAATTTGATGTAACCTTTAAGTTTCTAATTCTTTTTTCATATTTTGTTTCAAAATCTTGCACAGCTTGTTTAACTTGAGTTACATATCTTCGTACTAAAGCATCCATCTCTTCTTGGTTATTAGATTCAATTAAAGTTGTTCTATCTTGTGATCTAATAAAGATGTCTGTTATTATTGGATTATTTTCATATAAAATCATTACATAATTTTCATCTAATCCAAATTCCAAAACTGCTGTTAAATTTGATTCTTCAATTGATCCAGAAATTTGATTTATTTGATCAACTGCAGATTTTAATGCAAAACATTTTACATCAATTATAACTGCGTTTAATCCACCTTTCTTTATAATATCCGTATAACTGTTTATGTCGGCAAGCTTTGAGGCAACAAATAATATATCCATTGTGTTAGCTTTTTCATCTCTATTAATAACTTGATGAAAAATAGAGTAATCATCTAAATTATCAGTTAATTGAACTAAATTTTCCCATAAAGAATCTGATGCGATTGCAGTTTTAAGCTCTTCGTCTGTCATAAGTGGGCTTGTAACCACTCTAATTATTGCACTTGTAACTGGTATAGCGATTGCTGCATTCGTTGTTGAAATTTTAGATTTTTGTAAAGCGATCTGTAATTCTTCAGCAACTTTATCTGGATGCTCTAATACCGTTCCATTTTCCGGTATTCCATCAAATTTGTGAGCATAAAATTTTTCTAAAACCCATTGATTTGATTTATTGCTCGAAATTTGAGCTAATCTAATTTCATTAGCAGATAAATCTACTCCAACTATTTCTTCTCCTTTTGCAGAAGACTTTCCCAATCTGTTTTTAATAAATTTGCTAAAAAAATTTTCTTTTTTTGGTTTTCCTCCCGCTGCAGGTGAAATTTCAGGAGATGCTGGGTCTTTCTTTTTCAATAAGTTTGCAAATAAATTCTTCATATAATGATTTGACTTTATATATATATTAATGAATCTAATTATCTAACTAAATTTCATTCAATTACTAAAATTTAATAGATCAAGCGACTAATTTGGGTCAAAATGTTTATTTGTATATTAGATTTGGCCAATTTATAGTATCAGTATCGATATGTTTGAAAAATTAGAAGAATTAGCAAAAAATAATAAAAAAATTTCAGACTTCCATATTAGGGCTGGATCGCCCTTGGGTTATAGACAAACAGGAGAAATTGTTAAAGTCCCAGAAGTCATTGTTAAAGAGCAAGATTTAAAAGACTTATTATCAATGAACTGTAACGAGGAAGAGTTAGAAAGATTTGAAAAAACTCATGAGTTAGATTCAGCAATAACTTTAAGTGGTTTAAGATTTAGAGCAAATTTTTATAAAACAATTAATGGACCTGCCTGTGTTTGTAGAAGAGTTGAAAGCAAAATTCCAGACATGGAACAGTTTAGTCTTCCACAAGTTTTATATGATATAATTGATATGCATAAAGGCTTGGTTCTAGTTACTGGACCAACTGGATCTGGAAAATCAACAACGCTTGCAGCAATAGTAAATGAAATTAATAAAACAAGAACAGCAAATATTATAACTGTTGAAGATCCTGTTGAATTTATTCATACTGATAATAAAAGTATTGTTTCGCACAGAGAAGTAGGAAAACAAACTCAATCTTTTGCAGCTGCTCTTAAAGCAGCACTTCGTGAAGATCCAGATGTAATTTTAGTTGGAGAGATGAGAGATTTAGAAACTGTTAGTTTAGCACTTACTGCAGCTGAAACGGGACACTTAGTATTTGGAACTTTGCATACTAGTGGTGCGCCAAGTACAATTAATAGAATTATTGATGTGTTTCCACCAGAACAACAAGCTCAAATTAGAGCGCAAATTTCAACATCACTTAAAATGGTGGTGACACAAAGATTATTTAAAACTAAAGACGGTCAAGGAAGATGTGGGGCTTTTGAAGTCATGAAATGTACACCTCCTGTCCAAAACTTAATTCGTGAGGCAAAGATTCACCAAATACCAAGTATCATGCAAACAGCAGTTAGAGATGGAATGATTACTATGGAAAAGTCAATTCAAGATCTTGTTGGCTCAGGAAAAATAGATGCCAGTGCAGCAAAAGCAGAACATTAAAGGTTTCACTCTTTTAGAATTATTAGTTATAGTTGCTATAATTTCAGTACTTGCTGGTATAGGTTTTCCACAATTTAACAAGTGGCAAAGAGATAGGGAAATACGAGTACAAGCAGAAAAAATTACAAATTTATTTACAACAGCAACTACGCAAGTTGAAAGAGGCGCTTATCCTTATGTTAGAATTGAATTTGCAACAACTTCTCCAGGCCAAATTATTGTAAAAGGAATTACCCAGGATCTGTTATCAAAAAAAATTAATGGGCCTACTGATCCAGCTTGTTCTGTGGCTGACTTTACAAATGCTTCTAACTATCAAGTTGATGAAATAGCATCTCATACTTTAAACGATAAAACTTATATTCCAACATTAGCTCCTAAAGCAGGACAAACTTCCGTCGGAAGTGGTGGGGCTATATGTTTTTCTAAAGGTGGAAAATATTTTAAGCAGCATGGAAGTGCTGACTTACAAGGCAATATAGGATTTGATAATAATACTAGTGCACCAACAAACAATTATGTTACGGTTTGTCATTTAAGTAGTAGTAAATGTGACGCTGTTTCCAAGTCTTTTGATGATGATTACCCTACCTATTTAGTAAGATACTCTAGATTTGGGTTGATAACTAAATATAAATGGAACATAAAAACATTAGATTGGAGCAGTCAATAAAAATGAAAAAAATTTCTGAAAAAGGCCTTAGTCTTATCGAAGCACTTGTTTCTACTGCAATAATTGGGATAGGTTTTGTGGCAATTTTTCAGATGGTTCAATATTCTGTTCGATCAATAGACGTCTCTGGAGAAAGAACTAAAGCCACTTATTTAACAGGAATGATTGCAGAAGATTTGTACGCAGACAAAGATCAAGAAAAAGGAAGCGATAAATTTATGGATCTTATTGCAACAACTCCTTGGACTTTAGATCAATGTGATGAAAGTGGTACTGGCGCAATACCTCTTCCTGACTTTGGTGATAACAATGCTTACGACAATAAAGTAGAAAAGTGGAAATCTCGATTATCTAAAAATTACATTAAATGTTCTCCCATAAATACTAGCAATAAAACTGGTCCAACGAATGATAAAAAAAAATTAAATATTTATAAAATTTGCCATACAGGTTGTGATGTAACTTTATCTAAAGCACATGATACAATTTATATGGGAAGATCGGAAGTAAATATGTTAGCTGGTGAAAAAACAAAAATTTTATATTTCCAAATTAAATGATGAAAAAAAAATTAATTAAGATCCAAGGTTTTACTTTAATTGAAATTTTAATCGCGATCGTAATTGTAAGTTTAATGATGGCGGCTATGTTTACATCTTACACTCTTGTAAATAGTACTTATCGACAAGTTACAGATCGAGCTAAAATAAGTCAAGCCGGTAGGGATACTGTTGGTACAATGCTTAGAGAAATAAGAATGGCTGGCTTTAGATATGTTAATGATGATATTGCAGCATCAACACAACATAATCCTATAAGAATTTATAAAGGAACAGGTTTTGGTAGTAGCGGAACTTGTGACAAGATTGAAATAGTTTATGGGGGTGTCAAATACGATGGTACTGCTGCAGTAGGCAATAGATATACATACGAAAGATATAAAATTACATATGAATGCAAACCATCAAAAAAAATAGATGATACAGTTCCAGGTGGAACAACTCCAATAACTGGTTTTGCAATTTTTAAATCAAGAGAAAAATGGAACAGTACATTAAGTCCACCAGCATGGACAGTTGGAAGTGATGATACTTTATATAAAGAAGAGCAAGTTTTAGATTATGTTCAAGATTTAGTATTCATTCCTTATGATGAAAAAGGTAAACCAATGACATCTATTGGTTCATATACACCTTCGGACGATAAAGCTTATGATTTAAGAACGGTAGATATTGGTTTGGTTATTCGTTCTACAAAACCATTTTTTAGACAAGATAAAGCAGGTACGATGGCAAGAAAAATAATTTCTATTGCAACTACAAATTCATCTTCTGCCAGAAATATTGAACAAGTAGATAAATATTTAAGAGATACTATTACAGTAACTGCTAACGCAAGAAATGTAGGGCTTAATTAATGATTAAAAAAAATGAAAAAGGTTTTGCTTTAGTTTTATCATTAGTTCTATTAATGGCTATGACTTTAATGGGAGGAGCCCTAATTGTAATTTCCGCAAGCGATCATAAGAGTAATAATGTGGGTGACGAGTATCAACAAACTTTTTATGTTGCAGAAACAGCGCTATATGAAGGTGAAAAATATGTTTTAAACCAGTATTTAGGACCTCATAAAACAAATGGAGACAGAGATTTAACAAAAAGAAATTTACCAGAAAATCATACAGTTAAATTTGATCCAGATACCTCCAATGTTAAGGATTGTTTTTATAGCTTTGCAGACATAGATAGACCAGAATTTAAAGTACTTTATGGCCCTTCCCCAGCTGATCCAGTCTCAACCACAAAAGAACAGATTAATGAGAGTAAATCTTTTTATAACTTTATTACTGGTAATGGGAGTAGTACTAAAATTGTCGAGGATCCTATTTCAAGTTTAAGCACAAGCAATGACAGAAAAACAAAAATAAAAAATAAGGAAAAAACAAGATTATTGAAGTTTAATTATGAATATTTCATAACACGTGTCGGTTCTGCGCCATTTAAAGGTTATGGTACCAGTATAAAAAAAGATGCAACAGATGCTGGAAACGATGGAATGGCTTATAGAATTTATGGATGTGGAAATTACAACAATGGGGAAATAATAGTGCCCTTGGAAAGCACTTTGATATTGCCTAAATAATGGTGCTTTTTAATTTTTAATAG
>Ga0208764_10002840_pt1 | contig 10765 bp, 9 predicted proteins | sample ETNtaG_18_FD_185762 | JGI IMG/M metagenome (GOLD analysis project Ga0208764, IMG submission 185762) | Marine microbial and viral communities from oxygen minimum zone, Eastern Pacific Ocean - ETNP201302SV91 (SPAdes) (version 2) | ecosystem: Environmental > Aquatic > Marine > Oceanic ...
TTGGGTTTTTTTCATTTTCTCCATAAAAACCATTTTTCCAATTTGTGTCAGCCATAATAGATTGTCTTCCAAGTTCATTTAATGCAATATTTTGTGCAGAATGACTTGCGGTACAAGCTATTGGTATTGCTACTTTAGCTTTGTCTGGAAAGTTTGAAACAAATTGTAAAACTTGCATTCCACCCATAGAACCACCAGCTACAGCAAATAATTTTTCAATCTTAAAAAAATCTAAAAGGCTGTACTGTGCATTGACCATGTCGTTTATAGTGATAACTGGAAAATTTGTTCCTATGGGTTTGTTTGTTTCTGTATCAATTGTACTTGGTCCATATGAGCCCATACACCCTCCTATAACATTTGCACATATTACAAAAAACTTTTCTGTATCAAATGCTTTGCCTGGGCCCAAAGCATGAGTCCACCATCCTTCTTTATTGGTAATTGGATTTGTATCAGAAGCAAACTGATCTCCAGTTAAAGCATGAAAAATTAAAATAGCATTATCTTTATTTTCATTTAACTCACCATATGTTTCGTAAGCTAATGGGAAATTTGAAATTTCCTTTCCACAATCTAGTTTTAGTGGATTTTTTACTATTATTATTTTTACCTTACTTAAATTGTTCATATATATCTTTTTATGAATTGTGAGGCAAAAAACTTGTTTAGCAGGTTTTTTATAGCGCTCGCAATTCAGTTAAATCAGCGCAAAGAGTATTTACAAGATACATATTTATATGTCAATTTGTTTTGGAATTAATTGATTGTATTATTAGATTATTTAACTATTTATTAATAAAATTGTATAATGATTACACCTACTTTTAGAAAGATAAATTTAGAGGCTTATAAGCCAGGGCGGTCTATATCAAAGAATAATAAAAAAATTATTAAACTTTCTGCAAATGAGTCTGCTTTAGGAACAGGAAAAAAAGTTCAGAATGTTTTAAATATTTTTGATAAAAAAATTTCAAAATATCCAGATAGTAAATTCAAAAGTCTAACTCATGCAATTTCAAAAAAATATAAATGTAATCAAAAGCAAATTATCTGCGGCTCTGGTTCTGATGAAATAATTCAGATGCTATGTCAACTATTTTTAAAAAAAGGGGATGAAGTAATAGTCCCTCAATACAGTTTTTTAATGTATAGAATTTATGCAAGAATTGTAGACGCTAAAGTAATATTTTCAAAAGAAATTAATTTTAAAGTTTCTATTAAAGAAATATTAAAAAAGGTAACAAAAAAAACTAAAATAGTATTTTTGGCTAACCCAAATAATCCTACTGGAACATATATTGATAATAGGGAGTTAACAAAGCTTAGAAAAAAGCTTAGTAGCAGAATATTGTTAGTAGTTGATGATGCTTACTTTGAATATATGCTTAATAAAGATTATAAATCTGGATTAGAAATTTTCAAAAATAAAAAAAACGTTTTTATTTTAAGAACATTTTCAAAAATACATGGTCTAGCTTCTTTAAGAATAGGCTGGGGATATGGAGATAAAAAAATAATTGATGAGTTATATAAAATAAAACCTCCCTTTAATGTAAATAAAATTGCCCAATCATGTGCAGTTGAAGCTTTAAAGGATAAAGAGTTTGTTAAGAAATCAGTTAAACATAATATTTTATGGTGTACAAAAATTAAAAGAGAATTAGAAAAATATAATATAAGCACAAATAAGATTGGGCCGAATTTTTTCCTTTTAAATTTTAGTAAAAGTAAAATTTCGGCTAACAAAGTTGAAAAAAAACTTGAAGACTCTGGAATAATTTTAAGAGAAATGAGATCTTATGGTATTAATAATTGTTTAAGACTTACTATTGGAAATAAAAAAGAAAATTTATCTTTTATAAATAAAATGAAATCTATTTTTAAAAATGTTTAAAAAAATATTAATTGTAGGGTGTGGTTTGATTGGATCTTCAGTTTTAAGAGGCTCTTTTAGTAGAAGAATTTGTAAAAAAATATTTGTTTTTGAAAAGTCAAAAAAAAATGTATCTAAAATAAAAAAAATAAATTCTAAAGTAATTATTTTAAAAAAATTAGATAAAAGAATATCCGATATTGATCTTGTTATATTGTCTACGCCAATGAGTCAGTATGAAAAAATTATTCCGTATTTAAATAAATTTTTAAATAAAAAAAGCATAATCACAGATGTTGGGTCAACAAAACAAAATGTTTTAAAATTAAAGAATAATAAACTAAATAAATCTTTAGATTGGGTTTTAAGTCATCCAATTGCTGGATCAGAAGTTAGCGGACCTGAATATGGTTCAAAAAATTTATTTTTAAAAAAATGGTGCATTGTTGTTAGAGATAAAAATAAAAAAAAGGTCAAAAAAGTAATTAGATTTTGGAAAAAACTTGGATCCAAGGTAATTTTAATGGATCCCATTGATCATGATAAAGTATTTTCTTTAACTAGTCATTTACCACATTTGATTGCATATAATTTAATTAAAACTGCACAAGATTTTCAAAAAAAAGAAAAGAGAAATGTAATTAAATTTAGTGCTGGAGGTCTTAGGGATTTCTCCAGAATTGCCGCTTCAAACGACATCATGTGGAGAGATGTATTTTTTAACAATAAAAAAAATATGATTAATGTAATAAATATGTTTATTAAAAATTTAAACTCATTTAAAAAAAATATTCAAAATCTTGAAGATAAAAACTTAAGAAAAAAACTTATCAATTCTAAAAAAGTAAGAAAACTGATAATTGATTTAAAGCAAGATATTTCAAAACCAGACTTTGGTAGAGAATAAATTTAAACTGAAAATATTTTTTTTACATCAAGATTGGCAGTATCTTTTATAAGTTGAATTGTTTTTTTTATTGGCATAATTAAAACTTTTTTTCTTGGACCATATGCATGTATTAATTCTTTTGAATTAATGCATATCGCAACATGCCCTTTCCAATAAATAATTTTTCCTGCTTTAAATGATTTTACTGCAACACTTCCTTTTTTATATTTTATTTGATCAACCGTATCTCTTGGAAAAAAATTGTTGTTATATTTATAAAAGATTTGTATTAAAGCAGAACAGTCAATTCCTTTGTAGGTTTTTCCTCCCCATTTATATTTACAATTTAAAAATAATTTTAAAATTTTACTAAAATTTTTTTCTTTTTTATCAATTTGCTTAATATCTTTAGACAATATCCATTTGTTTTTATCAATCATGACAAAATTATTTTTTCTTTTTAGAACTTGTATTTTGCTTGAAAAAGATAAAAAATTTTTTGATTTGAATTTATTTAAACTTTTTGGAAATTTAAAAATTCTTGATTTTAGTACACTTACTTTATGCCTACCTATAAATTTCGCTGAATATTTTTTTGGTTTAATATAACCTGTATAATTGTCATATTCGGTTTTTATTTTTAAAAAATTTTTTGCCTTTTTTATAATTTTAAATTTTTCACCGTAAAGTATTTGTGATCCAATCTTTGAATTACGAGACGGGCGATCGTATAAATTTATAAATGGATTTTTGCAATAAAAGCTATTTTTCACCAATTTTTACTTTATGTCTTATAAACCATAAGCAAATCAGAGATGGTATAACCATTATTGTGGTTAATATAAAAAATGTTCCCCAGTCTCCATTTAACCAATCAACTAATGCTCCAGAAGATGAGGCAAGTGTTGTTCTTCCAGCAGTTCCAATTGAAGCAAGCAATGCATATTGTGTTGCTGTATAAGTTCTATCAACTAACAACGATATAAAGGCAACAAAAGCTACTGTTGCAAAGGCGGCAGTAATATCATCAGCAACCACAGCAATTGCAAATAATAATTCGGATTTTCCTGTCCAAGCTAAAATAGCAAATAGTAAATTTGTTATAGCCATTAACCCTCCTGCAAAAAACATTGTTTTGATTGTTCCTGCTCGCATTGCCATTATTCCTCCCAACAATGTGAAAACAACGGTTGTAATCCATCCAAGTCCTTTTGAGTATATAGCGATCTGTCCTTTCGAAAATCCAATTTCTTTATAAAAAACAATAGACATACGTCCAAGAAATGCCTCTCCAATTTTAAACAAGAAAACAAAACCTAAAATCCCTACAGCAATAGCAAATCCATTTTTTCTAAAAAAACTAATTATGGGTCCACCAATAGTTCCTGTAATGTAAGCAATAAAATTAGTTATAATATTACTTGATCCAAGTTTTCCTTCTATCAGTTTATCAGTCTCTTTTTGTTTTGCTTGTCTATTAGTTTCAATTGGCTCATGAACAAACATTAAACCTATATTCATTAAAATTATTACTACTCCCAAAACTAAAAAAGTAGATTGCCAGTATTCGGTGTCACCCATATTTTGAAAAAATTCAGCTGTAGATAAAGCAATTACGCCACCTAATTTATAACCTGTCCACCAACCAACCACCGCCATTGCAGCTCCAGCTGCCATAGATTTTCCTTCATTGGCATTTATTTGCTCAATTCTTAAAGCATCAACTGTTATATCTTGTGTAGCAGATGCAATTGCAATGACTAGTCCAACAGTAATTAATAGACCTAAGTTTTGTGTTGGGTTCATAAAACTCCAAACTACCAAGCTGGATAAAATTATAATTTGCATTAACACAATCCAACCTCTTCGATGGCCTAGTTTTTTTGTTAAAAAAGGTATTTGAATTCTATCTATTATTGGTGCCCATAAATAATTAAAAGCATAAACACCAAAAATTAGTCCTGCCCATCCTATTGTTGATCTACTAAGTCCTTCTTCTTTTAACCATAGACTTAAACTACTTGCTATTAGAACCCAAGGAAATCCACTTATAGCACCAAGAAGTAAAATCCTTAGCATTCTTACATCTCTGTAAACTAATAAAGATTCTATCCAGCCATGTTTTTTTTCAATCATTAATATTTTCTCCAAAAAGATGGAATAAATAATACTAATACAGCAAACAATTCTAATCTACCTAAAATCATCGCAATACTTAAAATCCACTTAGAAAAATCAGTTAGTTGAGAAAAATTACCATTTGGACCTATAATTTCACCTAAACCAGGTCCAACATTTGATATTGAAGTTGCGGCAGCAGATATTGCAGTAATAAAACTTAAACCGCTAATTGACAATAAAGCTGTAACAATAAAAAATATTAATATATATAAAAAAATAAACGAAATTATTGAAGCCATAAATTTTTCATCAATATTATTTTTTTCATATTTAATATTAAATATTCCTCTTGGATAAATTATTTTTTTAAGCTGATTAGATATAAATTGATATAAAATCTGAACTCTAAATATTTTTATTCCACATGCAGTTGAGCCTGCACAACCACCTATAAACATTAGTATCAAAAAATACATTAAAGGGAACGAGCCCCATTCACTAAAGTTTTGTGTAACGTATCCTGTTCCGGTAAGAATAGAGATTACATTAAAGGCTACTTCTCTTAAATTTATTTGAAATGGATTTTGATTTTTTATTGATAGGTAGACAAACATTAAAATAATTGAAAATATAATTACTTTAAAAAAAGTTTTTATTTGAGCGTCATTTAAAAATATTTTTTTATCTCCATTTAAATATTTAATATAAGCAATAAATGGAATACTTCCTAAAATAATAAACACAATCGATGTAAGTTCAATTAAAGCACTATCAAAATAACCAATCGATTCATTGTAATTTGAAAAACCACCAGTAGCTATAGTTGTCATAGAATGCACAATGCTATCAAAAAAACCCATTCCAAAAATTTTATAAAATATAGAGCAAGCAATAGTTAAAGCCACGTAAACTAAAATTAATCTAATGGAAACTTCTTTAGATTTGGGTAATATCTTTTCTGGAGTATTGCTTGTGGAGATTACAAATAATTGCATTCCACCTATATTCATAATTGGCATTAAGGTTATTGCCATTACAATAATTCCTATTCCTCCTAACCATTGAAGCATTGCTCGCCATAATAAGATTGCTTTTGGTGTTTCATTCAAATTTGTAATTATTGTAGACCCAGTAGTGGTTATTCCAGACATACTTTCAAAAAATGCATCGGTGAGACTTAGTTCTATATTGGAAAATATAAATGGAAGCGAACCAAATATAGCAATGCTCAACCAAGATAGAGAAGTAAGAAGAAAAGCTTGAGGTAAAGTTAGTTTTTTATTGTGATCAAGATTTGATAAAAAAAACAATACACCAAATATTATTGTAACTACTCCAGAACTTATAAATGCAGAATCAATTTCATCGTAAAAAAATTGTGTCAAAATAGGTACTATCATCGATAGTCCTAAAATAATTTGCAAAACTCCTAATGTAAAAAAAACAGTTTTATAATTGGACATTTTGAATGAACATTATTTTATGGTAAATAAATTTCAACACTATAAGAATTATTAAAAACGCTATTTTATAAGTTATTTACATTGTTGTGATAGATAAAGCTAACATAGAAAAAACAAATGCTTGGCCGTTTGTAGAAGCTAAAAAAATTCTTAGAGAGAGAAAAAAGAATATTGAAGCTAAAGGCAAAATAGTTCTTCAAACTGGATACGGTCCAAGTGGCTTGCCTCATATAGGGACTTTTGGTGAAGTTGCCAGAACATCTATGCTTATAAATGCTCTTAATCAACTCACCGATCTACCAAAAGAAATTATAACTTTTTCCGATGATATGGATGGATTAAGAAAAATTCCTGAAAATATTCCAAATAAAGAAAAGCTAAAAAATAATTTACATAAACCTTTAACTCAAGTTCCGGACCCATTTGAAAAATATCAAAGCTTTGGTGAGCATAATAATGAAATGTTAAAAAATTTTTTAGATAAATTTAATTTTAAATACACATTTAAGAGTTCAACTGAACTTTATAAATCAGGATATTTTAATTCTTCCTTAAAACTTATATTAAAAAATTACAAAGGAATAATGGACATAATTATTCCAACACTTGGAAAAGAAAGGCAGAAAACATATTCTCCTTTTTTGCCAATTTGTCCAGATACAGGCATTGTGTTAGAAATACCCATCCTAGAGATAGATGAAGAAAATTCTAAAATTATTTTTGATAACAAGGGAAACAAATTAGAAAAAAGCATACTAGATGGAAATTGTAAGTTGCAATGGAAAGTTGATTGGGCCATGAGATGGTATGCGCTTGATGTTGATTTTGAAATGTATGGTAAAGATCTTATTGAAAGTGCAATCTTATCAACCAAAATAATTAAATTATTAGGAAAATCTAATCCATCAGGTTTTGCTTATGAGCTTTTTTTAGATGAAAAAGGTGAAAAAATATCTAAATCCAAAGGAAACGGTATAACGATTGACGAGTGGTTGGAATATGCTTCTCCTGAAAGTTTATCACTTTTTATGTATCAAAATCCAAAACGTGCAAAAAAACTTTATAAAGAAATAGTTCCAAAAGCTGTTGATGAATATCTTGATTTTATTGAAAAGGGAAAAAATCAAAATGAATTACAAATGTTATTAAATCCTGTCTGGCATGTTCATAATGGAGATATGCCAAAAGAAAATCCAGTTATGCCTTTTTCCATGCTTTTAAATCTTGTTGAAACTAGTAATGCCGATTCAAAAGAACTATTATGGAAATTTGTAAAAAAATATAAAAAAGATATTTTAGAAAAAGACTACCCTATTTTTGATAAGTTGATTAACTATGCAATTAAATATTTTAATGATGTGATAAAATCGAAAAAAATATACAAGAAACCAAATGAAGCAGAAAAAAATGCTTTAAAAGCATTAATTAAAGTTTTAGATAATTGTGATGATGGTATGCAGCCAGAAGATATTCAAACAAATATTTACAGTGTTGGTAAAGAAAACGGCTATAAAGAAAACCTAAGAGATTGGTTTAAATTAATTTATGAAGTTGTATTTGGAGATGAAAATGGCCCTAGAATGGGTTTTTTTATAAGTTTTTTTGGAGTTAATGAAACAAAACAACTTATAAAAGATAAATTAAATAATGTTTAAAAAATTAAGACCTTTAATATTTAAATTTAGTCCCGAAGTAGCACATTCATTAGCAATCAAAACATTAAAATCAAATTTATTTCCAAAAAATAAAATTAAAGAAACATCTTTATTGCAATCCAAAATCTTTGGCAAAAATATTAGTACGCCCATAGGTGTAGCTGCTGGATTTGATAAAAATGCAGAAGTATACAATCCTTTGTTTAATCTAGGATTTGGTTTTGTTGAAGTTGGAACAATTACTCCTAAAGCCCAATATGGAAACCCTAAACCTAGAGTTTTTAGATTAGAAGAAGATAATGCCTTAATTAATAGATTGGGTTTTAATAACTCTGGATCAGAAGAAATATATTCAAGAATAAAAAAAAATCTACCTAATGGTTTACTTGGAATCAATATTGGACCAAATAAAGATACAGAAAATAAAATAGAGGATTACTTAAAATGCTTTAGAAAATTTTATGATCTTTGCGATTATATAACAATAAATATTTCTTCTCCAAATACGGAAAATTTAAGAGATTTTCACAATAAAAATGAATTAGAAGAATTATTGGATGCAATTCAAAAAGAAAAAAATAATTTAAAATCCAAGATCCCAATAGCGGTAAAAATTTCACCAGACATAGAAAATAATCAAGTTGAAACTGTAGCTGAAATATTGACAAAACATTTTGTAGATATTGCAATTATTTCAAACACAACTGATAGAAATAGAGATAGTTTGAAAAATATTAATAAATTAGAAAAAGGTGGACTATCAGGAAAACCAATTGAGGCCAGATCAAATGAACTAATTAGAAATTTTTATAAAATATTTGGAAAAAATATTAAAATAATCGGAGTAGGGGGTGTTGACTCTGGAGAAAGTGCTTTTGAAAAAATATTAAATGGGGCCAGTTTAGTTCAGCTATATACCGGAATGGTTTATAAAGGACCAAATATTGCTTCAATAATTAGCAATGAATTAAATGATATTTTTAATAATCAAGGAATAAAAAATATTTCTGAAATAATAGGAACAAAAAATTGACCTTGACGAGCTAGATCAGAGATCTTATACAGTCACATATTTTATGTCTAAGAAATGCGAACTTACTGGAAAAATACCTCTTAAAGGTCATAACGTTAGTCATGCTAACAACAAAACCAAAAGAAGATTTTTACCAAACCTTAAAAAAGTAAAATTTAAAAGTGAAATTTTAAAAAAAAGTCTAAAACTTACTGTATCAAATGCTGGAGTTAGATCTGTAGATAAAAAGGGTAGTTTCGATGAATTTCTTAAATCAGTAAAATCTAGAGATTTATCTTCAAGGTTAAAAAAACTTAAAAAATCATTAATTAGTAAATCAGCTTAATGAGCAGATTATTTTTAACACTCTCATTTTTGATGGGAGCGGTTGTTCTATCATCAAATTATTTAGTTCAATTTCCTATTAATCATTATGGATTAAATGAGATTTTAACCTATGGTGCTTTTAGCTATCCCATTGCATTTTTGATAACCGATTTAGCAAATAGAGTTTATGGTAAATTAATTGCAAGAAAAATTGTATATATTGGTTTTTTAATTGGTGTTTCATCTACTTTATTATTTTCAACAAATTTTTCAGATTTAATTTCATTAAGGATTGCGATAGGCTCAGGAGTAGCTTTTGTAGTTGCTCAATTATTAGATGTTCAAATATTTGATCAACTTAGAAGAAAAAAATGGTTTATTGCTCCATTAGTATCCTCATGTGTTGGCTCAATAGTTGATACCTTTTTATTTTTTTCAATATCTTTTTACGGAACAAATATGCCTTGGATTACATTGTCATTAGGTGATTTGTTGGTAAAAATATTGGTTTCATTATTAATGCTTATTCCATTTAGATTATTTTTAGGATCTTTAAAGGCAGCTTAAGGTTAGTATAAAAATTTATAAGTTAAAATCTTGTAAGCTAATTTTGCAACTAAAAAATTGTAGGAGTTAAAGCCTTTTATTGGCGACAGCTCATTAATATCTGCTCCTACTATATTTGAATTTTTTGCTGCTATCTTAATTATATTTAAAGTTTCATCCCAAAAAAGACCACCTGGTTCTGGTGTTCCTGTAGCCGGCATGATACTTGAATCCAATCCATCTACATCAAATGTTAAATAAACAGTTTTATTTTTTATCATTTTTTTGAATTTATTTAAATTCCATTTATTTTTATCTTTTGCCCAAAAAATATTTATTCTTGAAGAGTTTTTTTTTAAATAAACTATTTCACTTTTAGAAATATTTCTAATACCAAAAGATATTATAGAAACATTTTTATAATCTAAGCATCTTCTAATTGCAGATGCATGTGAAAATTTTTCCCCATTATAACTTTCTCTTAAATCAGCATGTGCATCAAAATGTAATAAGCATAAATTTTTATACTTTTTAGCAAATGGAGCTATGCAACCAGGTGTTATTGAGTGTTCACCTCCAAGAGTTAAAGGAAATATTTTTTTGTTTATAACTTTTTCATTGATCTTTGAAATTTGATTTAAAGCTTTTTTTATATTTTTATCAATTTTAAATGATTTTAAAGTTTTAATTCCAATTTTTTTATATGGTTCACAATTAAGTTCATCATCATAAAGCTCTACTTGATGTGAAGCTTTAATGATTTCTTTTGGTCCATTTTTTGTGCCTCCACCATAACTAACTGTTTTTTCCAAACCAAAAGGAACAACTACAACTTTTTCTTTAAAATTGAATTTATTATCAACTCCAAGAAAACCC
>Ga0208764_10002843_pt1 | contig 10755 bp, 6 predicted proteins | sample ETNtaG_18_FD_185762 | JGI IMG/M metagenome (GOLD analysis project Ga0208764, IMG submission 185762) | Marine microbial and viral communities from oxygen minimum zone, Eastern Pacific Ocean - ETNP201302SV91 (SPAdes) (version 2) | ecosystem: Environmental > Aquatic > Marine > Oceanic ...
TATCCATCGATCTGTTTACTGATGACACTATCAAGTGCCTCCTCTTCAGAATCGATATCAATAAATAAGAATTGAGGTCTTCCATCTTGGGTTATAAATGATACGTCACAACGTTCCTGAAATCGATCTACAAGAGACTTGATCTCTCTATCATAAACCAATCCTATTTTTGACTCGTCTTCTGGTTCTAGATCCATTAAAATTGTTGGTAGATACATCACACCACCCATGAAAAAAGGCAAGGCAAATGTCGTTATCAAAAACAACTTGGTCTTTACACGATTGATGAACTCCCACCTCATTATCTTCCAGACCTGAGTCATTTCTTCTTACCTACCTCCTCTAGAAAGATCTGTTCTAAGGTTGGTATTTTCAATTGAAACGATAGCACATTCACACGGGTATTGACCCACTCCAAAAATTCATTTGGCTCCCTCCTTAGCACACCAGAAAGAGTATTTTCAGTAATGTCCAATTCGTTGAGATAATTTGATGCTTCCTGCTCATCTATTTTACCAGAAAAACGCACCTCAACAGAGTCACTTGAATGTTTTTTTCTAATATCCTCTAATGATCCCTCGAGAACTATAGTTCCTCTATCAATAAGACAAATATTATTGCACAATCTCTCAACCTGTTCCATCTGATGCGTTGAGAAGATGATCGTCTTACCTTCATCTTGTTTTTCCTGAATGATCTCCTTCAATAAAAGTTGATTCAATGGGTCTAGTCCAGTGAATGGCTCATCGAGAATAATAAGATCAGGATCATGTAAGAGAGAAAGTATGAACTGCACCTTCTGTTGATTGCCCTTTGATAGTTCTTCCACTTTCCTTTTCCCTTGATCACCAAGATCAAAACGCTCCAGCCACATTTTAGACCTATTCCCAGCATCAGACTTTTCAAGCCCACGAAGCAAACCAAAATAATTTAGAATTTCTTCTAGTTTTTGTTTTTGATACAATCCTCTATCCTCAGGTAAATAACCAAGATTTTGCCGTCCAAGGGCATTAATGTCCTCCCCATCTAAATTAATTGATCCTTTATCGGGATGTATGATCCCCATTATCATCCTTATTGTGGTCGTTTTACCAGCCCCATTAGGGCCTAAAAATCCATAAATATCTCCTCTCTCAACCTCAAAAGAGATATTATCCACTGCATGGACACCTTCATATTTTTTTGTGAGATTTTCGATAAAAAGCATTCTATAGATCAATTCCCTGCCCATCACAATATTCTGGTACCTCTATATCAAGATACTTTGCTATTGTGGGTGCGATATCCACCGTTGCACGCCTAGTGGTTTTTTTTCTCTTTCTAAAATCCTCGCGTGAAAAGATCAGAGGGACATGTGTATCATAATCATAAGGTGAACCGTGTGATGTCCCAATACTTCGATAGAGAAACCCACGGGATACCAGAGGAAATATCTCAGGTGTCATCTCTGGGTCCATCATGTTTTTAAAACGCTGTACCAGGTCAATGGTATCCTCGCTCTCAAGTATTTTCTGTTTGATGATCATTTGATCTATACCCTCGACCTTAGTCAAATACTTATCAATTATATTGTAAATAGTATCTGGTACGGTATTTGCATTTTTTATTTTATCCATATCCAAATAGAAATTGCCGCCATCGCGATGGTATAGTCCTTTACCAAAAGACTCCTCTATTTCCTCATCAACCCAAGTCAGTGCCTCTTGCATATGCTCCCTATTGATCCTTCCTCCTTCTTCACCTTTTTCAGCAAGATATTCTGGCAAGGGAAGACCACCGTGATCGGCCGTCAGGGTAAACAAAATATTTTCCAAACCTACTTGAACATCTAAAAAGTCAATAAAGTTTCCGAGATAACGGTCCAACTTGATGCAAGCATCCATGGCCTCCTGAGAATGAGGTCCATACATATGTATGATCCAGTCCATTGCTGAAAAACCTATGGCTAATAGATCAGGAGCATTATCCATGCCTAACCCCTCTCCCATTACAGCGTCCTTTGCTAGTTGAAGTATTTCTCGCTCAAACCAAGGTGTACCCATTAAAATGGGTAAGATATCTTCGCCTTCATCCGCACCTATGGGAAAGACAGGGGAATATTCATCATTTAAATAATTATCTTCTTCACCATGAAAATGGTCTTGCCTTGCATATTTTAAATATAATTGTTCATGCAGGGATTTTTGCCAAAGTGAATCTTGATAAGACCGGTTTTTAAATGTTTGATTAAATTTTGTTACCCAGTCAGGTAATTTTTCAACATAGTAATCTGATGAAATAAATTCTCCTGCCCCATTATAGTATATTGCTTGATCGGGATCCTTACCTCCTAGAAGACAAGCGGCTCTATCCTTGCCTCCAATGGAGACAACCTTTGATTTTGGATATTTATGTTTGATCCAATCTCCTAGCCCTTTGGTATCATATCTAGATGCAGAACGTGCCTTACCTTTTTTTGAGCCTACTACCTTTGCATTTGGATCTTCAACACAGTTTACATTTTTCTTTAGGTTCCGATCATAAAAACTATTTCCTAGTACTCCTACATTACCAGGATACTGTCCAAATCCGATGGCAGTATGTCCAGGACCCGTGGCAGTGTAACTATGCTCATGATGGGTATCAGCAAACCAGATGCCATGGTCCATTAGCCACCTAAAGCCTCCTTTGTAGAGATCATCAAACCTTGTTAAAAGGTCTGGACGCATCTGATCTACTACCAACATGACAACCAAGCTCGGAGAACGAGGCTTCAAGGCTGTGCAGGACGTTTGGTTCAGGGCTGCTACACAGACCAACCCAAAAAGGATCTTTTTCATCCAATGATCCTCAAGAATCGTCGCTTTCCTACCTTTATTATCTGTTCGGTACCTGGGGAGATGGTGGCATGCATGTCATCGATTTTTTCATTATCAAGTTTTACCGCTCCTTGCTTGATCATCCGCCTTGCCTCTCCCTTACTTTGAAGGATGCCTGAATCAAATATGACATTTACAATTAGATCTTCTTTTGATAGAGAATAACTAGGCATGTCATCAGGAATGCCTTTGCCAACGATAACCTCATTGAAGTGCTTCTCTGCCTTTTCTGCTGCAGCATCATCATGGTATAGTGACACCACTGCTCTAGCAAGTTCGCGTTTAATTTCCATGGGGTTAACTTTTGGGTCTTTGAGTCTTTTCTCAGCAGATTGATAAGTTGATGGATCCGAATCAGCTGCAAGAATAAACCACCTCAATATCATGTCATCTGAGATAGATAAGGTTTTACCATACATGTCTTCTGGAGTCTCCAATAGTCCGATGTCATTCCCATAAGACTTTGACATTTTCTCAACTCCATCCGTGCCCTCTAAAAGCGGTGTGGTAATAATGCATTGGGGCTCTTGTCCATTGTCTTTCTGAAGATCTCTACCAACCAAAAGATTAAATTTTTGATCAGTACCGCCTAACTCAACATCTGCCTTTAACTCTACTGAATCCTGTGCCTGTGCCAAGGGATATAAAAATTCATGGATCGAGATGGGTATCTCTGATTGAAATCGTTTGGTGAAATCATCCCTCTCAAGCATCCTTGCAACTGTATAAGAACTAGCCAACTTTACTACTTCATTGAAATTCATTTTATTTAACCAATCAGAATTATAAGATACTTTAGCAGCATCCATATCAAGTATTACTTTAGCCTGCTCAACATAACTTTTCGCATTTGCTCTAGCTTCATCAAGGGTGAGTTGTGGTCTGGTCTTGTTTCTACCAGATGGGTCTCCGATCATTGCAGTAAAATCACCTATGACAAGCACGGCAGCATGACCGAGATCTTGGAAATGCCTTAATTTTCTTAGTACCACCCCATGGCCTATGTGGAGATCAGGTCTACTTGGGTCACAACCTAATTTTATGACCAGGGGAACATTGTCTTTTCTAGATCTCTCGAGTTTCTTGACAAGTTCGTCCTCTGGAATGATCTCTTCAGCACCTCGCTTGATGAGATCCATTTGCTCATTGATGGATGGATAGTTCATTCAGCCTTTAGAGCCCTCTGTATGTCTCTCTCGACATCTCGCTTCTTTTTTGTATCACGCTTGTCATATAATTTTTTACCTTTTGCAAGGCCAAACTCCAGTTTGATAAATCCACCCTTAAAATACAATTTAGTTGGAACAGCCGTTAATCCTTTCTCAGCCAATTTGGAATTAACCTTATGTATTTCCCTCTTATGTAAAAGTAATTTTCTATCTCTAACCGGTTCATGACCTTCAAAACCTGTGTGGCTGTAACTAGCAATATGAGATCCTCTTAGCCAGGCCTCTCCTTTCCTTATGAGTATGTATGCCTGTTTTAGACTTGCCTTCCCTTCCCTTATGCTTTTTACCTCACTACCTTTCAGTTGAATTCCAGCCTCAAATTTTTCAAGAACATGATATTCGTGGAATGCTTTTCGATTGGTGGCAACGACGGTGTTTTCCATATAATAATTGCAACATAAACTACAAGTGTGATAGTTGTTTTAACAAGTCTATTCATAACTGACTACCTACACCACGCGCATGATGCCCCTAAGCCATTTAATACTATTTTGGCCAATTGAGTTGTAGTAGGTTTTATAGATATCAACTCTCATTTTATTCTTTTTGATGACAAAATTATAAATAACAAGGCTAAAAAATGAACAATCGGGTATATATATTAATAATTACTTTGACAATTTTTATTTCAAAATTAAATGCTGGCATACTCCACGTATCGACTAGTGGTAGTGATGACTCAGGCGATGGTACGATTGATAATCCCTATCTAACAATTCAAAAGGGAATCGATGAAGCAAACGAAATGGATACTGTTTATGTATATAACGGTATTTACGAAGGTGGTTTAGAAATCTCTAACAAATCAATATCATTGATCGGAGAATCTAGAGAAGAAACCAAGATCAATCAGCCAATTTCCTCACCACAAATAAGTATAATTAACTGCCAGACAGATACAACAAGAGTTAAAAACTTTATTATTAAGCGTGGTAGTTCAAATAATGGTGGTGGTATTTTCAGTTCCGAATCAATGGTTGAAGTTGAGAATGTAGATTTCTCCAATAATTTCTCATATAACAATGGTGCCGCGATCAAATCAATTGAATCTACTATCACAGTGCAAAACTCAACCTTTAATCTCAATACAAGCGATTCTTTGGGTGGTGCTATATATGTTGACCCTCTTACGACATGTGAAATATACAACTCAAGTTTTGCCAATAATGGAGCCTGGTGGGGAGGTGCCATCGCAACTATTGGAGGAGGAAAACTACTTGTACAAGGATGCAGCATATCAAATAATAATGCAGGTGGTTACAATCCAGATCCAGACTATGATTATCCCACCTTTGGAGGTGGCGGTGGTATTTACCAAGAATGGTCAGATAGTTTGGAAATATATGATACAGAAATAATCAATAACACTGCTTCGACTGGAACTGGTGGCGGGATAGCGGTCTATCTAAGCGATGATATTATCATTGACAATGTTATCCTTGATAATAATTCATCATCTGGTGGTGGTGGTGGGGTCATGTTCCTAAGGACAGATAACGTTTTATTTGAAAATTCTACTATAGCGAATAATATTTCTAATAACAACTCAGGTGGAGGAATCTTTATTGGCTCTGAATCAGGCCAAGCCTCCATTGTAATTCACGCTACTTTTAATAGGTTAAGCATTTTTAATAATCATGCAATGAGTGGTGGAGCAATTTTTTGCTGGTCAACCATTCTTAATCTATATAATTCTACCCTCGCTCAGAATGAGGCCACAGATCCTGATTGGAGCGGTGGCGGTTTAGCCTCACATTATGTTACAGAACCTAATATTATTAACAGTCTTTTTTTTGATAACATACCTAATTCCATCCATAACGGTTATCAACAAACACCCGTTCTTGTATCACATTCTCTAATACAGGAAGAATGGGCTGGACAAGGAAATCTGATAGACGTGGATCCTTTATTCACAGATCCACAAAATGAAGATTTTAGATTACAACAGAGTAGCCCCTGTATTGATGCCGGCACATCTGATATTGATGGAGATGGCTTCGATGATGATCTATTCTACACTGGATCTGCTCCAGACATGGGAGCACTTGAATGGGTCATTACAGCACCTCAAGATCTACAAGCATATCCGCAGGAATCGACAGTTATTCTTGCTTGGTCACCTATCACAGAGGTACAATATTATCAACTTGATAGGGCTACAAATGAAACCTTTACTGAAAATGTCGTTCAGTCATTTGTTACCACAAATTCTTTCACTGATGAAAATCTAGAACCGGAGATTGAATATTTCTATAGAGTCTCAGGATATGTGGGCTATTGGACAAACTACTCCAATACGGTATCAGTCATGATTGAATCACTTGACCTAAATGATAATTTTTCAATGCCTATGGATTATAAGATCCACCAGAACTATCCAAATCCATTCAACCCCATGACAACCCTGTCTTATGACTTGCCTGAAGGTGGTCCTGTGAGAATAGCGATATACGACATGAGGGGTAAGATCGTCAAAAATCTATTAAATGATTATCAAGATGCTGGTCCTAGATCGATCAAATGGGATGCTACGAATGATCAAGGCAAGCAAGTATCTGCGGGCATGTACATATATAGGGTTGAAATTGGTGATCTCAAGCAAAGTAAAAAAATGCTCTTCATCAAATAAAATCTTCCTCAAATTAATGAAGCGGACCAAAGAGTAAAGCATTTAAAGATTTAATAATAATTAAGTAAAATCATTGTCACACAGGCTATGTTAATGCCCGGGTGGCGGAATTGGTAGACGCGCACGGTTCAGGTCCGTGTGTCCTAATAGACGTGCTGGTTCGACTCCAGTCTCGGGCACATCAGTGATATTATCCTTTTATCTTGCAATGAAGATCTTACTAATAGAACCCTATTACACTGGTTCCCATAAGCAATGGGTCGACGGCTATAAAGATTACAGTAAGCATGAGATAAGAACACTCACCTTGAAAGGGCAATTCTGGAAATGGCGAATGCATGGTGGCGCTGTAACTCTAGCCGAAGAGTTCAATCAAATGCAGTGGAACCCTGATCTAATTCTAGCCACAGACATGCTTGACCTCACCACTTTCCTTTCACTGACCAGAGAAAGATCAATCGACATTCCAACTGCGATCTATTTCCATGAGAATCAATTATCATATCCTTGGTCTCCTGATGACAGAGACATACAAAATAAACGAGACAGTCACTATGGATTCATCAATTATTCCTCTGCACTTGCATCCAATAAAATATTGTTCAATTCTAAATTTCACATGAATTCATTTCTTGATGCATTGCACCCATTCCTAAGACAATTTCCTGACCATCAGGGCTTAGAAACAATTGGCAAGATCAAAGAGAGATCACATGTCCTTTATTTGGGAATGGACCTAAAGATCTTGGACCCCCATAAGACCAATAATGATAATGGTCCTATCATCTTATGGAACCATCGTTGGGAATATGATAAGAACCCAGAATTATTCTTCGAAACATTAGTCCAGGTCAAAAATAGTGGTCAGGATTTTAGATTGGTTGTTCTAGGAGAGAATTTTAGTCAATCACCTGGAGTCTTTGAAGAATCCAAGAAGATATTTAAGGACAACATCATTCATTGGGGCTATGCTGAATCATTCGATCAATATGCAGAATGGCTTTGGAAGGCTGATATCTTGCCTATAACCTCAAAACAAGAATTTTTTGGTGCTAGTGTAATGGAAGCGATCTATTGCGGCACATGGCCTATTTTACCAAACCGCTTGACCTATCCTGAACTCATTCCTTTGAAACATCACCCCGATCATATCTATAATGATCCAAATGAGTTATATGAAAAGGTTATTTGGGCATTAAGGAATTATAAAAAGATCAGGAAAAATAGACTAGGTGCTTTGGCTCAACAATACAGTTGGGAAACCATGGCACCTATTTACGATAAAGAATTAAATATTGTTTGATCAACTCACAATACATGTCATTTCTTTTTTATAATAACAAATGTCATGTCATCTTTGAGTTCTGCATGCCCGCCTAACCAAGAATTACATAGATCAACGAGGCCGTCTTTGATCTCCTCCGCAGACTTATCTACTAGAGATTTGATCTTTTCTTCTGTTCTTTCGTATCCTACCATTTCATCTTTGATGTTCTCTGCCTCTGGGAGGCCATCTGACATCATCACAAGTATGTCTCCTTTATTCTTGAAAGGTATTTCTTGCTCCATGTGGATAGCACTAGGGAATGAACCAAGAGGAAGAGCTCCAACTAGGACCTCCTCTAACTCGCCTTTCTCAGCTGAATAAAAGTATGCAGGTGGCATGCCTGCTGATGAAAACCGAATGGAATCTTTTCCAACATTAGCAATGTTTAGACACATCCTATTTAGCCCAATATTCATTTTCAATAATGTTGTATTCAATGAGTCTAGCGTGGGGACCGGGTCTTCCTCAACAAGTGCGCTCATTGCAGTTTTTGTTATTGAGACAACATTACCAGAGGTCAATCCATGTCCAGTAGCATCACCACAAATGGCAATCCATCTTCCATTCTCTTTCTGCATGAAATCAAAGAAATCACCTCCGACCTCGGTCGCTGTTTGCTGAAATCCTACCATCTCATAGTCATCGGTCGTGGGCATCTCTTTTGGTAACATTGCTTGTTGAAACTCTCTGGCCTCTTCCATCTCTGCTTGCTGACGCTCAATTTCTGCATCTCTAAGCTCTTGCGCCTCCTTACTCTTCTTGCGATAATTAACATAGGTCACCGAAGAGAATCCTATCAATAATAAGATACTCCCCCAAAAAGGCACAGCAGTCTTTGGGTCAAGATACCATACTCTACTGATCTTAAAGGGAATCGTAATAACATCTGAAAAAGAGACCCTATTATCTACTGCTTGAATCTCCAAACCATAAGAACCCACACCTTGAGGCATATAAGAGATCTGAGGTGATAACTGTAGTACCGACCACTCCACCCCCTCTAGACCATCTTCTTTTATTATTCTATATCTATATTTTGTATTCGTTCCTACCGGATTATATAACATTGGATTGACAGTTATGAAGAACCTTTCTTTTACAATCCCTAGAATGGGATCCTCCGTTAAGTCACTAGGTAAAAGTTCTGCATTAGGGGTTAAGATATTATCAATGCTCAGTTTAAATGTTTCATCTACCAGAGATAGTATTGATATACCGTTATTTCCACCTAATACTAACTTAGTATCATCAATATTAACAATGGAGCCAATGGTATTACTATTAAGACCATCAGATTCTCTCATCGTAAACCAAGTTTCATCAAAAAGACAACTAACTCCACCACCAAACGTCCCTGCCCACATTCTTTTACCATCGTAGAATAGAGATAAGATCTCATTATGGGCTAGACCATCAGAATCACGTAACATTTCAAAATCATCACCTTTCAAGACACCAATTCCAGCTGATTCTGTTCCTGCCCATATTTGTCCATCAATTCCAACTGCCAATTTCCTGACCCGGTTATCGTCCAAACCTTCTTTGAACAATTTGAAGTTTTTTCCATCAAATTTCGCAAGGCCAGCGCCATAGCAAGCAATAACAAGGGTGCCATCATCCAACTGGGTAATATCTGGAATAGAATTACTAGGGAGTCCGTCTTGCATGGCAAATGTAAAGAATCCCTTTTCATCAAACCTTGTTAGCCCTGACCCATCTGAACCTGTCCATATCTTTGAATCATCATTTTTATCTACATGGACAGAGGTTACCAATTTTGAAGGTAATCCATCATTTCTAGAATAATTTTTAAAGATAGAACCAGAAAATCTTGAAAGACCATTGGCTGTTGCAAGCCAAAGGACTCCTTTGGAATCAAGGTCTAGGTCAAGGATCGTATTGGATGGAAGGCCGTCTTTTTTAGTATAGTGTGCTTTCACTTTTTCATCTTGATAAACAAAAAGACCATTCCTAGTCGCAATAAATATTTTTTGTTTATCCATGACCATGTCAAAGGTCATGCCACCAACATCTATTCCATCTTTGGAATCCAAGGTCTCAAAGGTTCCTGGATCTTGAAGATAGAGACCCATTCCAAAAGTGGAAAACCATATCTCATTCTGCGAGAGGACCTCAATGTCTTGAATAGGAGTGCTACTCAGTGCCTCATGGTCGTCTCCATGGGGCCCGTAGCCATTTAGTTTCCCATTTTTTAGATAATAGAGACCCTTTTTTGATCCCACAAGCATGTCACCTTTAGTTGATCTTGATAAGCATAGTACATTCATGTTCTTCACTAATCTTGGTTCATTGCCATTTTTTTTGACCCATAGTCCTTGACTGGTACCAAAATATTGATCATCACCATCAACTGAGAATGTCTGTATCTTTGATCTATTATTTTTTAATCTTATTTTTTCCGATATAAAACCTTTCCCACTTTCTTTAATGATCTGATCTTCAGCGATATACCATACTCGACCATCAGCATGGATATACACATCCTGGATCTTAGCATTGGGAAATCCCTTCCCCATGAATGAGACATCACTACCATCAAACATCACATTTTCTAAATTTGTAGATACGAATAATTCATTACCAACCTTATCCATGGCATGTATATCAATACCCTTAATGAACTTTTCTTTTTCAAAATTATTCCCATTAAAGGAATAAATCCCTTGGTTGGACGTAGCAGCATATATC
>Ga0208764_10002844_pt1 | contig 10753 bp, 8 predicted proteins | sample ETNtaG_18_FD_185762 | JGI IMG/M metagenome (GOLD analysis project Ga0208764, IMG submission 185762) | Marine microbial and viral communities from oxygen minimum zone, Eastern Pacific Ocean - ETNP201302SV91 (SPAdes) (version 2) | ecosystem: Environmental > Aquatic > Marine > Oceanic ...
CTTCTATTCAAATAGATATGCTTGATATGATATATAAAAGAATGACAGGAAATTTATCTCAGGAGGAAGAAAAGTTTTTTAGTGAAAATATTCATGCATTAAAAATGAACTATTTTGAACAGAAAAACGATCCAAATGAAAAAAACGGTATTAACTCAACTAGTAATCAAAAGGGAAAATAATCTTGAATTACTCCAATGATCAAATGAAGATAAATCGAATACTTGCTTCTTTAGTAGTGGGCATCTCATTTATTGTTTATTTTTTAACAATGGCACCCACAGTATCGTACTGGGATTGCGGTGAATTTATAGCAACATCGTATATTTTGGGGGTACCTCATCCGCCAGGTAGCCCTCTTTATTTACTTCTTGGTAGGATCTTTTCTATGGTTCCAACAAATCCTGATATAGCATTTAGAGTAAATATTATATCCCCTTTAGTAAGTGCTATCGCATGTATGTTATTATATCTATCGATTGTAAAAATAATTTTGCATTGGAGAGGAAAAATAAAAAATAATACCGATATGCTTATTGCATTTGGTGGAGCATTAGTTGGATCTCTTGCTTTTGCATTTACAGATAGTCATTGGTTTAATGCAGTTGAAGCGGAAGTATATGCCATGAGTACGTTTTTTACTGCCATAGTAGTATGGTTAATTTTGCTATGGTCTGAAAATGCAGATAATGATGGTAGTGAAAGATATATATTAATTATTGCCTATATGTTTGGTTTAGCAATTGGGGTCCACATTTTAAATTTATTAACACTCCCATTTTTAGCCCTAATTATTTATTTCAGAAAAACAAAATTTGAATGGAAAACATTTTTTATTACAATGGGATTAACAGCACTAGTATTTCTTGTAATCCATAATGGGATAATCAAAGGACTCCCAAGAATGAGTAAGTTAATTGGTTTAGGAGGAATTAGTGTAGCCATCTTAATTATCTTTGCAATTGTTATTTGGGCAATAAAAAATAAACAACAATTATTATCTCTTATTTTTACTTCGGTAATTCTTATTCTAGTCGGCTATTCAAGTTATGCTACTATATTTATTCGCTCTGGGCAAGACCCAATGATTGATGAAAATGATCCAGAAACAATTTCAAGAGCAATTTCGTATTTGGAAAGAGAGCAATATGGCGCAATAGGGCAACTCCCAAGGAAGTATATTAAGAACAAAGTTGGAACCCCATCTCATAAAGCACAAGTTGTAGGAAATCCTGAAACAGTGAAAACTAACAATGGGAAATCGTACCGAGAATTTTCAAGCAGACAAAATAGAAAATATATGTTTCATAATTTTAGTACTCAGTGGGAGTTCTTTTGGGGATATCAGATGAAGAAGATGTATTGGCGTTATTTTCTTTGGCAATTTGCTGGTAGAGGTCCTTCAGGTGATCCTGGGGTAAGTTATTTTGGCGCTAATTCTCCAGCACACCCTTCTCCACAAGATGGCGTATATTGGTTTCAGTATGGTTTGCCTTTAGCTCTATTGTTTGGCCTATTAGGAATTTTTTATCATTTTAATAAAGACGGAGAGCTTGCATTTTCAGTATTTACCTTGTTTTTAATGACAGGGATTGCTGTAATACTTTATCTTAATCAGGATAATCCACAGCCACGTGAAAGAGATTATTCATATGTTGGTAGTTTTTTGGCATTTTCAATATGGATCGGGCTTGGCAGTGCTTCAATTATTGAATGGTTATCAAATTTTTTCAAAGATAAACAGTACGGAACACGAATAATTTCATTTTTAGTTGTATTTCAACTACTTGCAGTCCCTGGAATGATGCTGAAAGCAAATTATCATGAACATAATAGATCTGGTAATTTAGTTGCTTGGGATTATAGTTATAATTTATTGCAATCATGTGAGCCTAATGCTGTTTTATTTACAAATGGCGACAATGATACTTTTCCCTTATGGTATTTACAAGAGGTTGAAGGTATAAGGACGGATGTAACAGTTGCAAACCTGAGCCTATTAAATACTCCTTGGTATATTAGACAACTAAGAGAAATTAGAGAATTTGAAACAGATAGATTTGTTTCTGAAGTCAAATCTGACATTCAAATTATCAAACTATCTGATCGTCAGATAAGAGATCTTACTAGAGGGTTAACTCCTTGGCAAAAAAGAGAAGTCACCTTGCCTGTTGATACAAAAAAGAAAATAACATGGTCTGTTAAACCAACATATGCTGGGCAAGCATTAAAGATACAAGATATGATGATTATGCAGATCATTAACGATTCTAAATGGGCATCCCCAATCTATTTTGCAGTTACTGTATCTCCAAGTAATCGGCTGGGGTTAGAATCATATCTAGAAATGGATGGATTAGCATATCGACTAAGACCCTATAAAACTAAAGGAATAAATCCTGAAAATATGTCAAAACATTTGATTACTGATTATGGTCAAGAAGAGTGGTCAAAGCCATATAATAGTAGTGAATGGAAAGATGATGAAGGACGCGTGTGGTTTAAAGATTACGATCCTAGATATTTATTTAGACATTTAGGCAATGATGATGTTTATTATAATGAACAAATAATTCGATTGCTTCAAAATTATAGAAGCGCGTACATGCAATTGGCTGTTCATTATTTTATGGATTTTCAAAAGATGCCAAAAGATCAAAAAGAAGGTGAAAAAGGAAAATATTTAAAAGAAAAAGTGATGCTTATTCTTGATGAAATGAATGAAAATATTCCGGACAATACAATTCGTATGGATTCAAAAGAACTATATTATCAAATGGGTAGATTATATTATGGTGTAGGTCAAGGAGATAAATTAAGAGATGTATTAGATAACTTATTGCTAAGAGAAGATATTTCTATTAAAGATAGGTTAGATTATGGACAGTCATATCTTGTAGAGTTAGATGAACCTGGGATCGCAAAAAATATTTATGAGTCACTGTATAATTCATTCAACAACACTGAAAGAATAGTTCAAACAAGAGGATTAGAATCTGCTGGTCTATCATCAAAATCATGGAGACAATGGCAAAATAATTATTCAAATATTGTTTCTCATTTAGTTATTGCTTATCAAAAGCTTGAAATGAATACGGAGGCAGAAACAGTATTAACTAGTTGGCTAGAACGAAACCCCAGTGATCGCCAAGCGAAAAAGTTGCTTGATGAATTAAAAGGTCCTACACCCTAATCTTTAGGGCCTTTAGCTATGGATACGTTAGTCTCCATAATTATTCCACATTGGAATGGAATTGATGTTTTATCTGAGTGTATTGATTCTTTAAATAATACGGAATATTCTAATTTCGAAATAATTGTTGTTGATAATGCTTCATCTGATGATAGTGTCAATTGGATAAAGAACAATTACCCCAAAATAAACATTGTACAGAATGATAAAAATTATGGTTATGCTGGGGGATGTAATCGTGGTATAAAAACATCTAAGGGTGATTATATAGTTTTTTTGAATAACGATACAATTCATGAAAAAGATTGGCTTAATCATTTAGTCTCTTTTATGGAAAACCATTCTGATTGTGCAGCTGTTCAGCCTAAAATATTAAATTATTATGAAAGAGATAGATTTGATTATGCTGGTGGGTCTGGCGGGCATATGGATGTATTATGTTATCCTTTTGCTAGAGGAAGATTATTTTTGGAGCAAGAGATTGATAATAAACAATATGATGATGACACCAATTGCTTTTGGGCATCAGGTACAGCAATTATGGTAAGAAAAAAATATTTCCTTGAAGTTGAAAAATTTGATGAAAACTTTTTTGCTCATATGGAAGAAATTGACTTATGCTGGAAACTTCAACTAAAAGGATATAGTATTTATGCGCATCCAAAATCAGTTATTTATCACAAAAATGCCGTTTCATTACCTCAGACCTCGTTAAAAAAGTTTATGTTAAATCATAGAAATTCGATTATTATGTTACTCAGTAATTATCAATTATTAACAACGCTATATTTATTTCCTGTGCGTTATTTTCTTGAGTGGATAGCTATATTTTATGCTTTATCAAAATTAGACTTTAAGCATATGTTTGGTGTGATTCAGGCTCATTTATGGGTTTTATTTCATATCCATATTATTTTCATTAGAAGAATACAAATTAAGCGTTTACGTATAATAAATGATTTACAAATGATGAAATCAATGTATAAAGGAAGTATTGTTTGGGATTATTATATAAAAGGAAAGAGAACTTATCGAGATATCTTTTTTATCCCATCTTCATAAATATCTCTATTAGAAGGATCAAGTTCTATAAGGATTTGAAGTATATTATTCTGTCTTAATATTTGTAATATTTGGGATAATTCATTAGCATGGGATTTTAAAAAATATAAAGTATAATGTTCCCTTGGAATTCTATCATATACTTCATCAATCCCTTTTATCATTAAATTAAATTGGTTAATAGATTCTTCAATTTCTCCATCTTTAAATAAATCTAATGCATAGTAATAAGCAAAACGAGCCTTCCTCAATCCATAATTTGATGACATATCATCTGCTAGTTGAACGCGCTTTGACCAGCCTTTAGGAAAATTACTTGAAGTACCTCGTAGAGCTATTGATCTTGCTATTTCATATTGCTTTGACCCCTCATTTGGTTCATATGTATCTATTTCACCGGCCAAAATCATATTTGCATAATATGAAAGAAAACTTGGGAGTGGTTCAAACATTACAGGGTCATAGTATAAACTTGATCCTTGATTAAAATGAAATTGTAGTGAATTATCAAAAAAGCGCTGATCTTCATTCGTAGAAATTAAAGCCTGAGCAAGAAAATTTTTCTTTCCATTTTTAGTAGCTGTTCCTTCAAATATAATCTGAATATTTAATTTGATATCTAAATCAGACCATTCCTCATCCCATGAATTATTTATGAAAAATCTTGAAATTTCATTTTTTAGATTCATTAAGATTTGTCTATCATCATTTTTTAATAATCTATCATCCATTGTAACATCAATTTTAGAAAATTGAGCATTGAGCAATGATACTAATAGAAAAATAAAAAAGATTAATTCTTTTTTTGTTTTTACCATTATATTAGAAAATAGATCAAGCACTTAATACTGGCAAGTATATTTCATAATTCAACACTAGTTCATTTTTTAGACATAAATAGCTAATTTTTCATATGAGTAATATTAAAGAATTAATATCCCAGCACCCTGAGGCTGAATATGTATTGAAGCGAGCGGGTATAATTGCATTAGAAAACAATAAACAGTTATATGTTGTTGGTGGCTTTGTTCGAGATCTTTTTATTCAAAAAAAACCAGTTGAATTGGATTTGATGATTATAGGTGACGGTATAGAATTTGCTGAGATATTGGCCAAAGATTTAAAAGTAAATAAAGTCGTTCCTTTCAAACAGTTTTCTACAGCAAAAATTCCATATAAAAAGATAGATATTGAGGTAGCTGCGGCTAGAATAGAAAAATATGATAATGATTCACGGAAACCAAAAGAAGTAATCTACACAGATTTAAAAGGAGATTTAATTAGGAGAGATTTTACTATTAATTCTATGGCAGTTGATTTATTACCAGAAAATTATGGAGAATTATATGATCCTTATAATGGTATAATTGATTTACAATCTAAAAATATCATTACTCCATTAAACCCAGATGATACTTTTTCTGAAGATCCATTGCGTATGCTAAGAGCTGCTTATTTTGCATCAAAATTTAATTTTGATATCGATAAAGATTGTTATAATTCAATTATTCGTCAAAAAGAACGTATTTCTATTGTTTCTCAGGAACGAATTACTACAGAATTATGTAAAGTTTTATCTTCACCAATGCCTTCCAAAGGTCTTATTATTTTACAAGAAACAGGTTTGATGAAGTTAATATTCCCAGAAATTGATGAAATGTATGGGATGGATCAAACTCCCGAGTGGCATCATAAGGACATCTTTTTTCATACCATGCAAGTAGTAGATAATGCAGCAAAATTAACTCAAAAAATGGAAATCAGATTTGCTGCATTAGTTCACGATATTGCAAAGCCGGTTACTAGGAGAGTTGATAAGAGAAAAGGATATACTTTTCATGGACATGATGCTGTTGGAGAAAAAATACTTAATAAAGTTATGAAAAGAATGAAATTATCTAATAATCTTGGTGAATATTTAAAAAAAATGACTTTATTACATTTACGCCCAATTGCTCTAGCAAAAAAAGAAGTCACTGATTCAGCAGTGCGAAGACTTATGGTGGCGGCAGGTGATGATATTGATGATTTGATGATATTATGTAGAGCGGATATAACGACAAAAAACCCAAATAAAGTAAATAAATACATGAAAAATTTTGAACGAGTTGATAGTCTAATGAAAGATGTAAAAGAAAGAGATTTATTTAGTGAATTTCAATCACCTGTTCGAGGAGAAGAAATAATGAAATTATGTGATTTAAAAGAAGGAAAGAAGATAGGTGAACTGAAAAAGGCCATTGAGGAAGCTATTTTGGATGGAAAGATTGATAACAATCATGATGATGCACTCAATTATTTATATCAAATAAAAGATAAATATATTTCGTAATTTATTTTATTAACCGAGGGATTATTAGCTATATGAAATATTTAGCTTTATTTATAAATATTTTTACAGATCCAATTATTTCATTTGAGGAATTAAAAAAGTCAAATAATTGGAAAATATCTTTTATGCCATTAATAGTATTAATGCTATTAGGAGCCGTAAGCCTTCTGCTATTAAAAGAGCTGTATTATGATGTACAACTTGAACAATCCATAAAATGGATTGAGAATAGTTCACAGATACCTGAAGAGCAAAAAGAAGATGCATTAAAGAGTATATATGAATCTTTTGAAAACCCCAGACCATTTTCTATTTTTATAATGTGGTTAACAAATATTTTTGCTGGGCCTCTAAGAATATTAATGACAACATTAATTGTCTTATTAATAGTGAAGTTTTTCTTTGGTGAAACATCAAGTTATTCACATTTATTACCCTATATTTCATTTTCTTATCTAGTTACTGTACTTGAAACAGTAATTAAAATACCATTAATGCTTAATAAGTGGTCTATTGATGTTTACACGGGTCTAGGTTTGCTTGATATAGGTGAAAAAGGGACATTTATAAATAATTTATTTGCTGCGATGGATCTATTTAGCGTTTGGCGTATAATTCTTATTGGATTGGGTCTAAGTGTATATTATAAAAAACCTGCCAAACCGTTTATAATAGCCATTTTTATTTATTGGTTATTTCAAATTAGTATTTTTGCTGGATTTGGATCTCTATTTATATAAAAATAATGGTTAAAAAATTAATACTAATTGTTTTCCTTTCTTTGGGGTACGCCCAAGATGAGAATTTATCATTATCTGATTGCATTCAAATTGCTCTTACTAACAAAGAAGCGCTAAAGGCATCTGCTTTAGATTTAGAGAGTTCAAGACAAAGTGTAAAAGGGTCTTATAGCAATATTTTGCCATATCTATCATTGTCGGGTAGTGTAAGCGAGTCAAGTTTTCCTCAGCAAGAAGGCGGGTACAATCCTACGACAGGTGAAATTACATTGGGAAGCATTAGCAGTTTGAAAAGCTCATCAGCAGGTCTTTATTTATCACAAAATATATATGATGGAGGCAAATGGTGGAATAGTATCGCACAATCAAAAAATAACTATAAAATTGCTGAACAGTATGATAGGCAAATTAAAACTAATATTATAAGAGACGTACATAGGAATTATTTTAATTACTTAAAGTCTTTGCAATTACTAGATGTATCCCAAAGCAATTTAAATAGTTCACAACAGCAATTAGCTTTAACAAAACAGCGTTTTGAATTAGGGTCTGCTAGAAAAACAGATTTATTAAAAGCTGAAGTTAGATATGGGCAAGCTCGGGTAGATGTAGTTAACAATGAAGCTGTATTAAAAAATGCATATTTAAGTTTAAAAAATGCAATGGGAATTGTAAGAACGAATAGAGATTTTATAGTTAGTGATGATTCATTTTTTTTAGATACTATTCCTGATTTTGAAAATGGATTTCTATCTATTCAAAAATTTAATCCAAGTGTTTTAGCTAAGAAAAACCAAATAACAAATGCAGAATACAATGAAAAATTGGCAAAATCATCTAGATTGCCAAATATATCAGCTTCGGCAAATTATTCCGGTAATTCTGAAGATTTTCAGAGCTTATCAAAAGAATGGGATGAAAACTGGAGAATGAATACTAGTTTATCTTTTTCAATACCTATATTTACAGGAAATACATTATCTACTACCATTCAACAGGCTAAATTGAATGTAAGAAAGCAGGAATCTGAATATTTAACACAACTACAAGACTTATCAGTTCAACTAGAGCTAATTCTAGATCAACTTAATTACTATAGAGAAGTGATTCCAATTAATGAAAAAGTATTGGCTTCTGCTGAAGAAGATGTAAAATTAGTTCAAGAGCGATATAGCTTGGGATCCGCAAGTATTTTAGAAGTACTGGATGCCCAAGTGTCATTAGTTAGTGCGCGATCATCATTAATTCGAACTAAATATGATAGCATGATTGAACAAGCAAGTTTGAAAGCTATTTTAGGTACGCTAGATACAGATTTATAAATATTTTAGGAGATTAAAGTGATAAACAAATTATATAAAAAGAACAAAAAATTATTTATTTCTGGATTTATTGGACTACTTATTATTTTAATCATAGTTGGAAATATCTTCCGGGATGATTCAGAAGTTATCAATGTGGAGACGGAAAAAATTGGTAGGCAGACAATCATTCAAAAAGTAAATGCCAGCGGAAAAATACAACCTGAGATTGAAGTAAAAATTAGCGCAACTTCTTCCGCTATCATTGACTCCATAACTGTAGTGGAAGGTGAATATGTTAAAAAGAATCAGCATCTTATTTCTCTTGATAGAAAACAATTACAGGCTAATGTTGATCAAGTAACCTCTGCTGTTCGTTCTGCCTCTGCTAGAGTAAAGCAGGACAAAGCAAATAGAGAACGCGTTGAGCGTATCTATGAACAAGGTTTAGCCTCCGATCAAGAACTTGAGGGAGCACAAGCTGCATATGAAATCTCAAAAAGCCAACTTGATCAATCGCATGCAAGCTTAACGGTATCACAAGATGCATTAGATAAAGCAAGATTAGTATCTCCTCAAAATGGGATTGTAACTAGAATAAGTAAAGAAGTTGGCGAAATGGCAATGGGTGGGATGTTTTCTTTAGATGTATTAATGATTATAGCCGACCTTAGTAGAATGGAAGTTATAGTTGACGTAAATGAAAATGATGTAGTTAGTATTTCAATAGGTGATACGTCTGAAATTGAGATTGATGCATATATAGATACAGTGTTTTATGGCGTTGTGAGTGAAATTGCTCATATGGCTGAAACATCAAATTTTGGAAGTCAAGAACAAGTAACAAATTTTAAGGTAAAAGTACGTATGTTTGATGTACCACCTAATATTAGACCAGGAATGAGTGCTACCGCTAATATAATTACGGAGGTAAGAGAAAATGCCTTAGCTATTCCAATTCAAAGCTTAACTGTTCGGGAATATGGCTCTGAAAATAAACTATTTGGCAAAGAGAATAGTAAAAGATGGGGTGAGGATGAAGAAGGTGGTGCACCAGATAATAACTCTAAGAAAAAAGAACTGGAAGAATTGGTTTTTATTATTGATGATAAACAAGGAGGGGTTCTAAGAAATGGAGAAGTTTCAGAGGTTAAAAATCTAAAGGAAAAGAAATTTAAACGCGGGAGCCAATTTGCCCATATAAGACCGGTCAAAGTTGGAATCTCGAGCGAAACTCACTACGAATTATTAAATGGATTAGATGAGAATGATCTTATAGTAATAGGAAATTATAAAGCTGTAAGTAAGGAATTAAAGCACAATATGCAGGTTAGTACTGAAAAGGATGAGAAGGAATAATCATATCTTTTGAGTTCTTTAATATCACTTCAAAATATTAAACGCCATTATGAGGTTGGAGATGAAATAGTTCGCGCCTTAGATGGTGTTGATTTAACAATAAATCATAACGAGTATATATCCATTATGGGTCCATCGGGGTCAGGTAAATCTACATTAATGAATATGATTGGATGTCTTGATACACCTAGTAAGGGGACCTATGAATTTGAAGGTGAACTTGTACATGATATGGACGACAATCAATTGGCATCTATAAGAAACCGTAAAATTGGTTTTGTATTCCAAACTTTCAATTTACTACCAAAAGCAACTGCTTTACATAATGTTGAAGTTCCACTGATCTATTCTAATATCCCTAAAGATGAACGCATAGATAAAGCAAGCAAAGCATTAACGGAAGTCGGTTTAAATGACCGGATGTATCATCGCCCAAATGAATTATCTGGTGGACAACGACAAAGAGTTGCTATTGCTAGAGCGCTTGTTAATGATCCATCAATCATTTTAGCTGATGAGCCGACAGGGAACCTTGATTCAAAAAGTGGAGATGAAATTATGAATATTTTAGATAGTCTGTATGATAGAGGGAATACAATAATTCTTGTAACGCATGAAGAATATATTGCAAATCATGCGCATCGTATTATTAATATTTTTGATGGAAAGATTAAAGAAGACAAAATTGTTAAAAAGAAATAATTATCATGTTTTTTGAAAGCTTACGAATTTCATTATCCTCCATTTATATGAATAAACTTCGTTC
>Ga0208764_10002845_pt1 | contig 10752 bp, 13 predicted proteins | sample ETNtaG_18_FD_185762 | JGI IMG/M metagenome (GOLD analysis project Ga0208764, IMG submission 185762) | Marine microbial and viral communities from oxygen minimum zone, Eastern Pacific Ocean - ETNP201302SV91 (SPAdes) (version 2) | ecosystem: Environmental > Aquatic > Marine > Oceanic ...
CTTCCTTCTGGAGAAGGAATTGAAGATATAGTTAAAAAATACAAAAATAAAAACTGGCTTGGAATTATTATGGCTTGTGTTTCTCCAAAAGCTTATGAGACAGTTGCTAATGATTTAAAAAAAATAGATATACCATATGGATTTAAGTTAAATGCATTTAATAAAATACCAATAGGCTATACTGTAGCTTCCAAGGACTCTTGGGGAAACGCTGGAAATCCAAATACTGTCTTAGGAAAAAATGCGGAATTAAATGAAACTAAATTCTATGAATATGTAAAAAAATTTATGAAAGATGGAGCCACTATATTAGGTGGATGTTGCGAGATAAGACCTTCACATATAAAAGAAATTTCTAAACTTAAGTAGTATTTTTTGTATTAGATTTTTTAACAAAATAAATACCAACTATTACGGCTACAACTGCTACTAAAACTTTTGGTGTAATTAATTCTTTTAAAAATATATAACCTAATATTATTCCAAATATTGGAATTAAATAAGCTACTTGAGCTTGAAAAACTAAACCATTATTTTTCAATATTCTAAATCTAAGCAGCCAGGCGACACCTGTTGCAAATATACCAAGATAGATAACTGAAATTGTTGATTCTGTGCTTGGAGTTAAATTCCAAGGTTGTTCTGTATAAGCTGCTATAGGTATTAAAAATAAAACTCCCCATATTAATATTGAAGCTGTTACATTTTCATTTTTTTTATTACTTATTTTAAGAGTTAACAAGCCACCTATTACATAAAAAGTTGAAGCAAAAAAAATGATTAAGGCTGATATAAAATTATTTTCATTAATTAAAATATTATCTGAAAAGAGAAAAACTATTCCTGAAAATCCAAGTAAAACACCAAATGCTTTTGTAAAATTAATTTTTTCATTACTGGTAAAAAAATGAGCTAGAACGGTGGCGCTTAAAGGTGTACTTGCCATCAATATTGCAGCTAAATTACTTTGAACCTTTTGAACCCCATATGCTATTAAAAAAAAAGGAATAACTAGATTTACCATGCCAATTAAAGCAAACCAGTACCAATCTTTTGAAAATGCTTCAATTTTTATTTTTTTAAACAAACACAAGCCAATTACCGGGATAGCGCCAAAAAAAATTCTTAATAATGCAATTGTAACTGGCCCATAAGAATATGTTGCAATTTTAATATTAAAAAAAGCTGATGACCAAATTAATGCTAAAATAGTAAGAAGTGCATAATCTAAAATTTTAGGTTCTTTCATTTAAACAATGTCCTCTTCTTTTCCTTCTGTAAGTTTAACTAGTTGTTTGTAGGTAATCTTAAAAATCGAATTTGGATGACCAGCGGCAGCATATACATTTTCATATCTAGATAAAGACGAATCTATTAATGTTTTAATTTTTTCTAAATGAGCTACTGGAGAAACTCCGCCTATTGAAAAACCCGTTTGATTTTTAACTTGATCAGCATTAGCCATTGCAACGTCCTTTTTGTTTAATATTTTTTTAATTTTGTTAAGCGAGCATCGTTTATCTCCAGAAACCAAGCATAAAACAAAGGTGTCATTTGTTTTTAACAGCAAGCTTTTTACTATTGCGCCGACCTCACAATTTAATGATGTAGCAGCATCAATGGCTGTTCTGGCTGAACTATCTAAAACTTGCACTTTTAAAGTAGAATCAAATTCTCGTAAAGTTTTGACAACTCTTTGAACCGATTCCTTTTCTAACAGATTTTCCATTCAACTAATAATTGTAATAATTTGTGAATTGATAATTTCATATTAATTCCTATTTATCTATGTAAGAAATGCATAGGTGATATTTCCACAATAGACAGTATTAATCTATAATTTTTTGATATTAAAAACTAACGAAATTTAGTAGGAGAAAATATGAGCTCGACTCAAGTTTTAAAATTAATGAAAGATAAAGAAATTGAGTACGTAGATTTAAGGTTTACGGATCCAAGAGGAAAATTGCAACATTTAACAATGGATGCAACTACTGTGAATGAAGAAATGTTGAACGAGGGCGTATTCTTTGATGGATCTTCAATCGCAGGATGGAAAGCGATTAATGAATCAGATATGATTTTAAAGCCTGATCTAGATAGAAAAGTTATTGATCCATTTACTTCACATAATACTTTAATTCTCTTCTGCGATATTTTAGATGCTGTTAAAAAAAATTCATACGAAAGAGATCCAAGGAGTATAGCAAAAAAAGCTGAGGCTTATTTAAAATCTTCAGGTATTGGAGATAAAGCTTTTTTTGGGCCAGAACCAGAGTTTTTTGTGTTTGATGATGTTCGTTATAAAAATGATATGAATGAAACAAGTTTTAAAATTGATAGTAATGAAGGGCCTTACAATACTGGAAGAAAATATGAAAATGGGAACATGGGACACCGTCCGGGAATTAAAGGTGGTTATTTTCCCGTTCCTCCTGTTGATAGTGCACAAGATATGAGAGGTGAATATCTAAAAGGTTTAAGAGATGTGGGAATAACTGTTGAAAAACATCATCATGAAGTAGCGCCAAGTCAACATGAACTTGGAATATTATATAATACCCTTGTAAACCAAGCCGACAATGTTCAGCTTTATAAATACGTAGTGCATATGGTTTCTCATTCGTTTGGTAAAACTGCAACCTTTATGCCAAAACCTGTAAAAGGAGACAATGGATCAGGAATGCACACTCATCAGTCTATATGGAAAGGGAAAACACCTATTTTTTCTGGAAACAAGTATGCGGGGCTTTCAGATACTGCTTTGCATTACATCGGTGGAATTTTAAAGCATGCAAAAGCAATAAATGCTTTTTCAAATGCAACAACAAATAGTTACAAAAGATTAATTCCTGGATTTGAAGCTCCTGTTTTGTTGGCCTATTCTGCAAGAAACAGATCTGCTTCGTGTAGAATCCCAATCACATTAAATAAAAATGGTGCTAGATGTGAAATTAGATTTCCTGATGCATCTGGAAACCCATATCTAACTTTCGCTGCAATGCTAATGGCTGGACTAGATGGGATTAAAAATAAAATTAACCCTGGAAAATCTCTTGATAAAGATCTGTATGCATTATCGGAAGATGAAATAAAAAATATTCCTACCGTTTGTGGTTCTTTAAGAGAAGCTATGGAAAGTTTAGATACTGATAGAAAATTTTTAAAACAAGGTGGGGTTTTTACTGATGATCAAATTGATGCTTATATCGCATTAAAATTTGAAGAAATACATAACTTCGAACATACGCCACATCCAATCGAATTTGATATGTACTATAGCTGTTAATTATTTTTTATTTTTTATAATTTTATCGTCAGCCAGCTTATCCTTATTTGGACCTTCTTTAATTGTATATTCTAAAGTTCCGTGCGCACCAGCTTCTACTGCTTTACGTTGAGTTCTAAAAAGAGCTTTTTCTTTTTTGCTTTCAGCTAACTTATTAGAATGTTTTTCTAAATGCTTAGTATCTCTCATAAAAGCTATTATACCTTAAATGATTCCCCGCATCCACATCTTTCAGTTTCATTAGGATTTTTAAAGATAAATGATGATGAAAATTGCTCTTTTTTATAGTCCATTTCAGTGCCAAGAAGATACATTATTGCTCCTGGATCAATGAAAACTTTCACTCCTTTATCATCAATAACTTCGTCATTAGGATTAATTTCTTTTGCATACTCCATAATATAAGACATGCCGGCACAACCACCAGATTTAACGCCTACTCTTACTCCAATAGATTTGTTGCCATCTTTTGACATAATGTCTTTAATTCTTGATGCAGCATTATCTGTTAATGTTATTGCTTGTTTCATTATAAGTTTAGCTCCAATTTTGCTGACTCTGACATCATAGATTTATCCCAAGGAGGATCCCAAACTAAATCAAGATCAACTTTATCAATCCCTTCTACTTGCATTATACTGTCTTTTACCTCTTTGGGCAAACTTTCTGCAACAGGGCAGTTAGGAGAAGTTAGTGTCATTTTTACTTTGGCTGTATTTTTATTTTCTACTTTAACATCATAAATTAAGCCTAACTCATAAATATTGACTGGTATTTCAGGATCGTAAATTTTTTTAATCTCAGCTATTATTTGATCTCTTAATTCCATATCTAATCTAGTCTTTCAGTATTAATTTCTTCTTGGGTATTATCAATCGCAGAAATTAATGTATGCCATGACAAAGTAGCACATTTAACTCTCATTGGATATTGTTTTACACCTGATAAACACATTAATTTAGTTTTTTCATCCTCTAGTAATATTTTTGTACTAAGCTCTGGTTTTTCTTTAATCATTTCTAAAAAATCTTCAACAACTTCCTTTACCTCTTTTGCTTTTTTGTTTTTCAGTATATCGGTCATAATTGAAGCTGAAGCCATTGAAATTGCACAGCCACTTCCTTCAAAGGAAATATCTTCAATATTTTTTTTATCATCTAGTTTTAAATAAACATGAACTTTATCACCACATAAAGGATTATGGCCCTTTGCATCCTTATTAAAATTTTCTATTTTTTTTAAATTGTGGGGGTTTTTACCATGATCCAAAATTATTTCTTGATATAGTTCTTTTAAGTTCATTTTAAATTAAAAATTTTTTTACATTTATTTATTGAAGAATTTAACTGATCAATATCATTTTTATTATTATAAACTCCAAATGAAGCCCTGGCAGTTGCTGCTAAACCAAATTTTTCATGTAATATCTGACAGCAATGATGTCCTGCCCTAATAGCAACTCCATCTTCATCTAAAATAGTAGCAATATCATGAGGGTGAACACCTTCTACAGTAAAAGATAATACTGCACCTTTTTTTTTTGGATTGCCAATTAATTTAACTGAATTGTTTTTTCTTAAAATTTCTTGTCCATAATCTATTAATTCTTTTTCATGTTTAATGATTTTTTCTATTCCAATTTTTTCAAGAAATTTAATTGATTGATCGAACGCAATAACTTGTGCTGTAGCCATTGTTCCAGCTTCATATTTATTTGGAAGTTCGCCGTAAGATATGCCTTCTTTCTTTACTTCATTAATCATTCCACCACCACCTTGATATGGTGGTAGATTTTCCAACCATTTTTTTTTAGCATAAAGAATACCAAGACCAGTCGGACCATACATTTTGTGGCATGATATTGCGTAAAAATCACAATCTAAATCTTGCATGTCTAATTTTAAATGTGGTGCACCTTGGCAACCATCCACTAATACAGGAATATTTTTTGAATGCGCAAGTTGAGTGATTTCTTTGATTGGTAAAATAGCGCCTGTAACATTAGACAAATGAGTTACAGCAATCATTTTAGTTTTGGATGTAATTTTTTTTTCTATACTTTCTAAAGTAACCTCTCCTTCTTGGTTCATTTCTGCAAATTGAATTTTAATACCTTTTAATTTTCTTAAATAATGCCATGGTACATAGTTAGAATGATGTTCAAGTTCAGTTATTAAAACTTCATCTCCTTCTTTTAGATATTTTTGACCAAATGTATTTGCTACAAGATTAATTGCTTCTGTTGCTCCTTTTGTAAAAACAATTTCATTTTTATCTTTTGCATTAATATACTTCTGAACAGAAACTCTAGTATTTTCATATAGATTTGTTGCTGCAACTGCTAAATAATGAACGCTTCTTCCTACATTTGAAAATTCTTTAGTATAAAAATCATAGATTCTATCAATAACAACCTGGGGTTTTTGGGAAGAGTTGGCGCTATCTAAATATACAAGATCGTTATTATGAACCTTTCTATTAAATATTGGAAATTCTTTTTTTATATTATCAATATTCATTCTTTGATTTTGATTATATTTTTTATTAAATCTTTAATTTCTAGATCGGTAATTTTTTCAATAATATCTAATAGAAAACCATTAATTAAAAGCTCTCTTGATTGTTGATAATTTAACCCTCTAGACATTAAATAAAATATTGAGTTTTCATCTAAATTTCCTGATGTTGATCCGTGAGAACATTTCACGTCATCAGCATAAATTTCTAATTCTGGCTTTGCATCAAACTCCGTATTTTCGTTCAATAAAAGAGTTCTGCTTAGTTGATACCCGTCAGTTTTTTGTGCATGTTGATTAACAAATATCTTACCTTGATAAACTCCTTTAGAGTTTTCATCAAGTACACTTTTTATTAATTGATAGCTTTTAGTATCTCTGCGAAGATGATTAATATTAGTTTTAATTTCATGATGTTGAGAATTTTTTAAATTTATAATTCCATTAACAAAAGCAGAGCTATATTCACCTCTTAAATCGCAATTTATTTCATGTTTAATAAATTTTGAGCCCTTGGAGAAAACAAAATTTTCTGAAACACTGTCATCATCTAGATCAATATTATTATAAAAGTATTTGATATTACTATTTTCTTTATGATCAATTTTGTAATTTTTAAGTATAGCACCTTTGCCTAATCTGTATTGATGATTAATATTAACAATGCTGTTGTCCGAATCATCGTTAAATAAATTAATTATTTTTAATGCGCTCTTTTCTTGTAATCTAAGATCAAACCTTAAATTAACTACTGTTGAATTGATTTCCTGATTAGTAAAATTATATATGATCAAAGGTTTTTTGAATTTATAATTTTTTTTAACATTTAATTTAACATGAGAAAACTTAAGTCCATTGTTTAATGATATTAAAGGATTTTCATCTGAATATGTAAATTCAGGATGTATCGATCTTAATCTACCAATTTTTTTGGTATTTTCTTCTGTAAGATTATTTAAAACTTCTATTTTCGCTTTTTCTTCATAACTAAAATCAATTTTAGAAACTAGACCATTTACAAAAATAATTTTATTATGTTTAAAATTTTTTATAATTTTTGATTGATCAAATTTAGTTTGCGTTTGGTCGTAATCAAAAAATTTTATTTCCTCTACATTAGATGAAATTATTTGATTAAGATCTGAAAATTTCCAATCTTCAATTCTTTTGTTTGGAAAACCTTTCTTAATAAATTCTTTAAGATATATTTTTCTTGCCTTAATGGATTCTTTTCCTACATCTGTTTCAGGTAAATTATTAATTAAATTATTAAAATTTCTTTTTAGTTGTTCTTCCATTTAGTTGAAACTTTCATATCCTTTCTTTTCTAACTCTATAGCTAACTCTGGCCCTCCTGATTTAATAATTTTTCCATTAATTAAAACATGAACAAAGTCTGGTTTGATATAATTTAACAACCTTTGATAATGAGTAATAATTAGAAAAGAATTTTTTTTATTTCTTAATGAGTTAACTCCATCCGAAACTATTCTAAGAGCATCAATATCAAGACCAGAATCAGTTTCATCTAAAATTGAAAATTTTGGATTTAGAACTGACATCTGAAGAATCTCATTTTTCTTTTTTTCTCCACCAGAAAATCCTACATTTAATTGTCTGCTTAACATTTCTTCTCCAAGATTTAATTTTAGTGCTTTTTCCTTAACTATTTTTAAAAATTCAATTGCGTCTAATTCTTTTTCACCTTTAGATTTTTTAATTGCATTTAACGCTGACTTTAAAAAAATATTTGTATTTACTCCTGGAATTTCTAGTGGGTATTGAAAAGCTAAAAATATTCCTTTGTGCGCTCTTTCTTCTATTCCCAATTCTAATAAATTTTGATTTTCATAAGTTATTCTTCCGCTAATTTCGTACCCTTTTTTCCCTGAAAGTACATTGGATAGTGTACTTTTTCCTGAACCATTTGGACCCATTATTGCATGCAGTTCCCCAGTTTTAATTTCAAGATTAAGACCTCTTAAAACATGTCTTTCATCAATTTTTGCTTTCAAGTTTTCAATTTTTAACATTTAACCAACGCTTCCTTCCAAGCTAATCCCAACTAGTTTTTGTGCTTCAACTGCAAATTCCATTGGTAATTGTTGTAAAACCTCTTTGCAAAATCCATTTACTATTAAACCTACTGCTTCTTCTTGATTTAATCCTCTTTGGTTACAATAATAAAGTTGCTCATCACTTATCTTGGAAGTAGTTGCCTCATGTGCAACATTTGAACTAGAATTCTTATTCTTTATATAAGGAATTGTATGAGCTCCACAGCTGTTTCCCATTAACAATGAATCGCATTGAGTAAAATTATTTGCATTGTTAGCTTTATGTGAAATATCTACCAACCCTCTGTATGTATTATCAGCGTGGCCAGCTGAAATCCCCTTTGAAATAATTTTGCTTTTAGTATTTTTTCCAAGATGAATCATTTTTGTTCCTGTGTCTGCTTTTTGCCAATTATTTGTTATTGCAATAGAATAAAATTCTCCAATAGAGTTATCACCTTTTAATATACAGCTAGGATATTTCCATGTGATTGCAGATCCAGTTTCTACTTGTGTCCAAGAAATCTTAGAATTTTTTCCTTTGCATAATCCTCTTTTTGTAACAAAATTATAAATACCACCATTTCCATCTTCATCTCCTGGATACCAATTCTGTACTGTTGAATATTTAATTTCCGCATCGTCTAAAGCAATCAACTCAACGTTAGCAGCATGTAGTTGATTTTCATCTCTCATAGGAGCAGTGCAACCTTCTAGATAACTTACATAGCTTCCTTTATCGGCAATGATTAACGTTCTTTCAAATTGTCCTGTTTGAGATGCATTAATCCTAAAATATGTTGAAAGTTCCATCGGACATCTAACTCCTTCGGGTATATAAACAAAAGATCCATCAGTAAAAACTGCTGAGTTTAAAGTAGCAAAATAATGATCAGTAATTGGTATTACAGATCCTAAATATTTTTTAACTAAATCAGGAAATTTTTGGATAGCCTCTGACATTGAACAAAAAATAATTCCTTGTTCATTTAATTTTTCCTTAAAAGTAGTTGCCACTGAAACAGAATCAAATACTGCATCCACAGCTATACCGTTTAATCTTTTTTGTTCTTGAAGAGGTATTCCAAGTTTTTTATATGTTTCTAGTAACTTGGGATCTAGATCGTTAATATCTTTTGGTTTATCTTTAAAGCTTTTTGGTGCAGAATAATAATACAAGTCTTGATAGTTAATTTTAGGATATTTTGGTTTTTGCCAATTTGGTTCTTTTAATTGTTGTAACCTTTCATATGCTTTTAACCTCCAATCCAACATCCATTTAGGTTCCTTTTTAATATTAGAAATAAATTGAATTACTTTTTTATTTAATCCTTTAGGTGCTTTAATATTTTCTACATCTGTTGAAAATCCGTACTTATATTCTTTTAATTTTGATAATTCTTTTTCTCTCATATTAAAATTCTTTTTTGTTACTTAATTTGGTAAAATCAGAAAGATTTTTTTTTTCAAAAAAATTATTTATATGTAAATCAAGCTCATCCCAAAGCTCATGGGTAATACATTTTGAAAGTCTTCCTTTGCAACCTTTTTTAGATTCTTTTTTACAATTTGTAGTTTTTACTGTTTCGTTTACTGCAAATAAGATATTTGATAATTTAACTTCGTGAGGTTCTTTAGTTAAAATATATCCACCTTTAACACCTCTTATACTTGTAACTATATTATTTTTTTTCAATTTTGAAAAAATCTGTTCTAAATAAAGCAGTGAAATATTTTGTCTTAAAGAAATATCACGCAATGATACTGGATTCTGCTTATTAAAAGCAGCTATATCAGCAAGTGCCATTACGGCATATCTGCCTTTGGTGGTAAGTTTCATAAATTCCTTTAATAACAAGCTTTTATATATATACTTGACTAAAATAGTCAAGTTTCAATTAATTAAAATAGCTGGCAAATTAGATCTTAATTGTGATAAATGTATTTTTTTTTGAGAATAAATATCAATATCATTATGGATAATAAAATTGCTGAAGTATTTATACCAGGTCCCGCAGGAAGATTAGAAGCAAAGTATTTTAAAAGTGAAAAAAAAACATCACCAATAGCTTTAGTATTGCAACCTCATCCTCAATATGGAGGTACAATGAACAATAGAATAGTTGTGGATACTTTTAATACTTTTGTTGAAAATAATTTTTCTGTATGTCGAGTTAATTTTAGAGGAGTTGGCAAAAGTGATGGTGAGTTTGATAATGGCCAAGGAGAATTAGCAGATGCAGCGGCCGCACTTGATTGGGTGGAAAAAGAAAACTTCGATAATTCTCAATGTTGGATATCAGGTTTTTCTTTTGGTTCTTTAATTGCAATGCAATTATTAATGAGAAGACCTGAAATAAATAGATTTATAGCTATATCACCTCAACCAAATGTATATGACTTTTCTTTTTTATCTCCTTGCCCAGCTTCAGGTTTAATGGTTTATGGAAACAAAGATGAACTCGTCCCACTAGAAAATATTATTGAATTAAATAAAAAATTGTCCTCACAAAAAGGAATTAAAGTTGTGTTTGAATCAGTTCCTGGCGCTAATCATTTTTTTGCCAAATCTGAACAATTATTAGTTAAAATATTAAATAAATATATTAAAAAAGAAACAACTCTTTTTTAAAAATTTTTAACTATTACTCCGCCAGTACATGGTTTTTTACATCCCGTGGACTCTGGAAATGATATAGGTAATTTTAAATATGATCTTATTGCGAGATAAGCAAAAGCCTGCGACTCTACAAAATCACCGTCGATTCCGTAATCGTCAATAAGTTTTACATTCTTATTATAAGATTTAATTATATCAACTAAAAATTTATTTTTTCTTCCTCCTCCACATAAAATTACATTTTCTTTTACTTTTAACATTTTATTGTTT
>Ga0208764_10002848_pt1 | contig 10743 bp, 7 predicted proteins | sample ETNtaG_18_FD_185762 | JGI IMG/M metagenome (GOLD analysis project Ga0208764, IMG submission 185762) | Marine microbial and viral communities from oxygen minimum zone, Eastern Pacific Ocean - ETNP201302SV91 (SPAdes) (version 2) | ecosystem: Environmental > Aquatic > Marine > Oceanic ...
GTTCCTCCTGTTAAACCTGAAAGCAAAACACAACAGCAAGCAATTAGAGAGAGATGTCTTAGATTCTTCTTCATAGCAATTATTTATTTTTTATTATACAACCATAAAAAACACTATATATAGTGTTAATGTTAGAAAAAAAACACCATATAAGTGATTTTCTAGTTACTTAGATTGATTTATAATCTTCAACTGATCTAATTTTAGATGCCAATAGCAAAAAGAATTTCTCAGAATACATTCGCCTTATTAGGAGAATCGGACTTCTCTGACTTTAGGCTTGAATCGATAAAGCAAGATATACAAGAATTAATTCCTTCACTAAAAGGAATCTGGGCAGAAAACCTGTATTTCATAAACTCACAAGATAAGACTTTTTTTAACGAAAGGAATCTTGTTGATTTAATGCCAATAATTAATGCAAAGGAGTTTAAGGGAATATCCAATAAAAATTCTTTTATGGTTATTCCAAGAATTGGTACCTTTTCTCCCTGGTCCTCTAAGTCTTCTGAAATAATTAGAAATTCAGGATTTTCTTCCCTTTCTAGAATCGAGAAAGGCATCATTTTCCACCTTGAGAGTGATAAAGATCTATCTTATGAAGAAATACTAAACGCTTCTTCCGTTTCTCATGACAAGATGACCCAATCCGTAATTACTGATCTGAAAGATTCAGACCACCTTTTCAAGGAGTTTGACTCTCAGCCTCTTAAGACAATAGATTTATTGCAAGGAGGATCAGAGAAACTAGTTAAAGCAAATAAAGACCTTGGGTTAGCTTTGAGCAAAGACGAAATAGATTATTTGGTGCAAAATTATAGAGAAGCTAATAAAAATCCTACTGATGCAGAACTTATGATGTTTGCTCAAGCTAACTCTGAGCATTGCAGGCATAAGATATTTAATGCTGATTGGATTATTGATGGAGTTCCAGGCGAAGGGTCATTGTTTAGTTTTATAAAAAATACTTATAAAGAATCTCCTGAAGATATTCTTTCCGCGTATAAAGATAATGCAGCAGTTATCAGAGGAAATAAAGCAAATAGACTTTATCCTGATCCATCTTCTAAGGTGTATATAGAAAAGGAAGAAGAAGTAAATTTTGTTACGAAAGTTGAGACTCATAATCACCCAACTGCCATATCTCCTTTTCCAGGAGCTTCGACAGGTTCTGGAGGTGAAATAAGAGATGAGGGAGCAACTGGAATTGGAGCAAAACCTAAAGCCGGACTGTGTGGGTTTTCTGTTTCAAACCTTAGGATTCCAGGTGATGAGAAAGAGTGGGAAAGAGATGAGAATAAACCCGACAGAATCGTAAGTCCCTTTGAGATAATGATTGATGCCCCTTTGGGGGCAGCGGCATTTAATAATGAGTTTGGTAGACCGAATATTTTAGGCTACTTTAGATCATTAGAGATGCACCTTGATGAAAGAGGTAAAAAAAGGATTGGGTATCATAAGCCAATAATGTTAGCCGGAGGCCTAGGTAACATTAAATCAGAGCATGTACAAAAAAAAGACGTTCCAGTTGGATCTAAATTAATTGTTTTAGGAGGTCCTTCAATGCTTATTGGTCTGGGGGGCGGTTCTGCTTCTTCAATGACTTCTGGTGAAGCAAATCTTGACTTAGATTTTGCATCAGTGCAAAGAGATAATCCTGAAATGGAAAGAAGATGCCAAGAAGTTTTAGACCGATGTTGGCAAAAAGAGGACCAGAACCCTATTTTATTTATTCACGATGTTGGAGCTGGTGGTTTATCAAATGCTATTCCAGAACTAGTAAATGATAGCGGGCAAGGTGGTTATGTTGAATTAAGGAAAATTCCTGTTGCTGAGAAAGGAATGTCTCCTATGGAGATTTGGTGTAATGAATCGCAAGAGAGATATGTTTTGGCAATCAAAGAAGATTCTTTAGTGATCTTTGAAGAGATTTGTAAAAGAGAAAGATGCCCTTATTCGGTAGTTGGATTTATTGAAGAAGGAAATAATTTAAAAGTTTATGATGAAAGTGAAGATAATTATCCAATTGACCTGTCTTTAGATATCTTATTTGGGAAAGCACCAAAGACTCTTAGGGAGTTTTCCAACGCTAAAAAGATATTTAAAGAGAAAGGAAGCAAGAATCAAGAGCTTAAGAAAGTTATTGAAGAGGTGATAACTCACCCTACAGTAGCTAGCAAAGGTTATTTAATAACTATAGGTGACAGATCTGTAACTGGATTGATTTCTAGAGATCAAATGGTAGGAAAATGGCAAGTTCCAGTTTCTGACAATGCCGTTACTTTATCCGGTTTCAACTCGATAACCGGAGAAGCTATGTCTATAGGCGAAAGAACACCCCTAGCAATAATTAATGCAGAAGCTTCAGCAAGAATGGCGGTTGCAGAATCAGTTACTAACATTATCTCTTCAGGAATAGAATCAATTAAAGATATAAAGTTATCTGCAAACTGGATGGGGTGCCCAGATTTAGATTATGGAAATCAAGATTTATATAATGCAGTCAAGACAGTTGGACAAGACCTTTGTCCAAAATGGGGGATCGCTATACCTGTAGGAAAAGATTCTCTTTCGATGTCAACTAACTGGATAGATGAAGAGGGTGATGAATGTTCGGTAGTTTCGCCTTTGTCTTTAATTATTTCTGCTTTTTCTGCACTAAAAGACGTAACTAAAGTAGTTACTCCTGATTTAAAAGATAAAGATGGATCAAGCTTAATTCTTTTAGATCTAGCTAAAGGAAATAAAAGAATGGGTATGGGCATACCTGCTCAAATAAATAACGACTTTTCTGGTTTATCACCCGATGTTGAGTGCACTGAAGAAATGCCAAAAGTAGTAAAGATTTTTTCTAATTATATTAAAGAAGGGAAGATTCTTTCTATGCATGACAGGTCTGATGGAGGTTTATTTACTTCGATTATGGAAATGGCTATTGCAGGAAGGTGTGGTTTAGATATTAATTTAGATTCCTATTCTAGGAGCAAGAAAGATATAACAGATTCCCTTTTGAATGAAGAGCTTGGTTTAATCTTTCAAGTTAGGCAAGAAGATAAAGACAATATTATTGATGAATTGAGTTTATTAGGACTTGAAGACTTTTGTCATGAAATAGGCTCTTTAAACAAAGAAAAACTACTTAAAATAAATTTTAAAAAGATAAAAGTATTTCAAAGTTCTTTAAGTGAGTTATCTAAAAGATGGAACTCAATTAACTTAAAGATGCAAAGTAAAAGAGAAAACCCCAATACTGCACAAAAAGATTTTCAAAATGACACTAACATGGAAAGAAAAGGTTTAAGTCCTACTTTAACTTTTGAGATTCCAAAAAAAATAAATATTCTAGAAAATAAACCCAGGCTTGCTGTTTTAAGAGAGCAGGGAGTTAATGGCCAGAACGAGATGGCAGCCGCATTTAAATCTGTTGGTTTTGAATGTTTGGATGTACACATGACTGATTTAATAGAGAAACGTTTTAGTCTTAGAGACTTTAATGGCTTAGTTTCATGCGGAGGCTTTTCTTATGGTGACGTTCTAGGTGCTGGAGGTGGGTGGGCATCAAGCATTTTGTATGATGAATTCTTAAAAGAAGAATTTCAGAGGTTCTTTTCTAGAGAAGACATATTTTCTTTGGGGGTTTGTAATGGATGCCAGATGATGGCATTACTAAATGATCTTATCCCAGGTAGCGATGGATGGCCTAAATTCTTAAGAAATACCTCTGAAAAGTTTGAGTCAAGACTAATTCAATTAAAAGTAGAGAAGAATAACTCTATCTTTTTTAATAACATGGAAGGTTCAGTAATGACAGTTCCTGTATCTCATGGAGAAGGCAGAACCACTTTATCTATAGAAGAGTCTGAGACTATGATTAAGTCTGGCTTGGTACCAATTACTTATGCAGATGATGAGGGTTTATCTACTGAAAATTATCCTCAAAATCCAAATGGATCATTGCTAGGCATAGCTGGAGTAACTAATAAGAAAGGAAATATTACCATTATGATGCCTCACCCCGAGAGGTCTTTTTTAACATCTCAAAACTCTTGGGCCCCCGATTCTTGGGATAAATATTCTCCTTGGATACAGTTTTTCTTAAACGCTAAGAACTTCCTTAACTAACTTTTTTTACTTTTGGTCTCTCTATAGTTTCTATTCTTAAAGGAAACTCATTTGTTTCAACATCCTTAAAGAGATACTTCAAAGATTTTGGCACAAAGGGAAAAGCTAACTCTTCCCAAGGAATTTCTTCTTCAGAAAAAAGATTTACTTCAAGACTTTCAGTGGTGGATGTGTAATCTTCATTAATTAGTTCTGCTAGAAAGAGCATGTAGATTTGATTGATCTGGGGGATATTGAAAATACAATATAAGTTCTTGATTAGAACTTTTGTTCCCGTTTCTTCTAAAGTTTCTCTAAAAGCTCCTTCTTCTAGAGTTTCTCCATTCTCCATAAAACCGGCAGGCAGTGTCCACAAACCATATCTAGGTTGTATGGCTCTTTTACACAAAAGAACTTTATTTTCTCTGAAACACACAGTTCCTGTAATTATCTTTGGGTTAGAATAATGGATGGTATCGCAAGCAGGACAGCAGTGCCTTGGCAAGTTATCAAGGTCTGGAACTTTAAGTTCTACTTTTGTTCCGCAATTACTACAAAATTTCATGTTTTAGGATTATTTAAGAATTTATTTTGCAGAGTATAAACTATAATTTAATTCCATAATTAGATGTTAAATAAGATTAGATCAAATTTAAAAGATTTTCGCGGTTCTCCGCCTGTTGAAGATTTACCTAAAGCAGCTGTTTTGTTAGCAGTTACTGAGCAAGAAAATCCTGAACTTATTTTTACGCTTAGATCAAATAAAGTTTCCTCTCATAAAGGTGAAGTTGCTTTTCCAGGAGGTAAGGTTGAGGAAGTAGATAAATCTCTACAAGATACTGCTCTAAGAGAGGCTGAAGAAGAAATAGGACTTGATAAGAATACAGTCCAAGTTTTAGGCTCTTTAGATACAACAGTTTCTAGATTTGGTATAAGTGTTACTCCTTTTGTTGGGATTATCCCTCCTAACCCTGTTTTGAATGAAAGCTCATCAGAGATTGAATCTTACTTTAAGGTTCCTATCTCTTACTTCATTGATGACAAAAGACATAGAAACGACAAAGTTACAAAAGATGGGGGTGAGACCTTCTATATGCCTGCTTATAAGTATAATAATTATATAATTTGGGGCTTAACGGCTATGATTACGGTCAATTTTTTAAATTTAGCTTTAGAAAAAGAAATAGACCTGTCAAAACCAGGAAAATTAAGGAGTTATTAAGTGATTTTTGATTTGGGAAACGATTCAATTGAAACGCATGAAGAAGATTTCTATGTTGCAGATACAGCTGTAGTTTTAGGAAAAATCAGATTATGTAAAGATGCCAGTGTTTGGTTTGGAGCTGTATTAAGAGGGGATAATGAACTTATAACTATAGGCGAAGGCAGTAACGTCCAAGATGGTTCAGTAATACATACAGATGCTGGTTTCCCGGTTGAAATTGGGGCAAATGTTACTATCGGTCATAATGCAGTTTTGCACGGTTGCAAGGTTGGAGATGGGAGTTTAATTGGAATTAATTCAGTAATTCTTAATGGAGCTAACATTGGAACAGGATGTCTTATAGGAGCAAATGCTCTTGTAACAGAAGGCATGGAAGTTCCTGATGGGTCAATTGTTTTGGGGTCACCTGGAAAGATAAAAGGTGAAATGGATAAGGAACGACAACAGATATTAGTATTGCAAGCTAATCATTACGTTGATAATTACAAAAGATTTAAAAAAGATCTAAAGAAAGTAGGAGATTAGTTATGAAAACTGAATTAATTAACTATGAATCAGATATTAGTTTAAAAGGCTATCTTGCTTATGAAGCTGAAGAAAAAAAACCTCTAGTGCTAATTGTTCATACATGGGCAGGTAAAGATGAGTTTGTACACAAAAAAGCAGAAGACCTTGCTAAGTTGGGTTATGTTGGGTTTGCCGTGGATATGTATGGAGATGGAAAGGTTGGCTCAGATGCATCAGAGAATGAATCTTTAATGACTCCTTTGATAACTGACAGAGACCTTCTTAAAAAAAGGATCAATGACGCTTTAGAGCATGGCAAGAACCTACCATTTGTTGATTCCAACAGAGTAGCGGCTATCGGATTTTGTTTTGGAGGTCTGGTTGTTCTAGATTTAGCAAGATCCGGATCAGAAGTTTCAGGGGTTGTAAGCTTCCACGGATTGTTGATGGGTTCAGATATTAATCCAAATGGAATTAAATCTAAGATCCTGGTTTTACATGGAGAAAGAGACCCCATGGTCCCCTTGGAAATGGTTGATTCTTTTCAGTCTGAGATGACACAAGCAGGTGCTGACTGGCAACTACATAGTTATGGTGGAACTTATCATGCTTTTACTAATCATGAAGCTAACGATCCTTCTCTAGGAACACAATATAACAAGGATGCTGACAAAAGATCTTGGCAATCAATGGTTAATTTCTTTGAAGAAATTTTCTAATAAATATGAAAGAACTTTCTACAGATCAGATTCGAGAAATCTTTTTAGATTTCTTTCAAGAGAAAGAACATACTTTAGTTGATAGCTCTTCTCTGATTCCTCATAACGATCCATCATTGTTATTTACAAATGCTGGAATGGTTCCTTTCAAAGATCTTCTTTTAGGTGTTGAAAAAAGAGATTACTCAAGAGCAGTTAGTTCACAAAGATGTCTAAGGGTTGGAGGGAAGCACGATGACTTGGATAATGTTGGATATACTGCAAGGCATCACACTTTCTTTGAGATGCTGGGGAACTTTAGTTTTGGTGATTATTTTAAAGAAGAGGCAATAGAGTTCGCATGGGAACTCTTAACCCAAAGATATGAGATCCCTGCTGAGAAGCTTTGGATAACTGTTCATAAAGATGATGAAGAATCAGAATCTATATGGATTGAGAAAATAGGTATAGATCCCGATAGAATTTCCAGGCTAGATGACGATGAAAATTTTTGGACTATGGGAGATACAGGTCCATGTGGTCCTTGTAGTGAAATATATTATGACCATGGAGATGATATTCAAGGAGAGCCTCCAGAAATTGGATCAGACCCAGGAGATCGGTTTATAGAAATATGGAATTTAGTTTTTACTCAATTTGATAGATCAAAAGATGGTTCTTTAAGTCCCTTACCTAACCCTTGTGTTGATACTGGCATGGGTTTAGAGAGGATGGCTTCAGTTTTACAAAAAAAACAGAATAATTTTAATACCGATAGTTTTTTAAGCTTAATAAAGGCTGCTAGTAAGTTAACAAAACTAAATGAAAATGAAAATTCTTCTTTAAGAGTTATTGTGGACCACCTTAGAGCAAGTTCTTTTTTGATAGCTGAAGGGATTACCCCAAGCAATGAAGGAAGAGGTTATGTACTAAGGAGAATAATAAGAAGAGCGCTAAGGCATGGAAATAAACTTGGTCACAAAGGTCCATTGTTGTCAGTTTTAGCGTCTAAGTTAGTTGAGGACATGGGGCAGGCTCATCCTTTGTTAATTAAGAATCTTAAGATAATAGAAGCAAACCTCTTACAAGAAGAAGAGCAGTTTGAATCTACATTATCTCAAGGCATGTCTTTGCTTGAAGAAGAAATAAAACAGTTAGAAGGAAAAGAGATCCCTGGAGAGTTGGTGTTCAAGCTTTATGATACTTATGGATTTCCAGTAGATATGACTTCTGATTTTGCTAGAGAAAATGATTTATTTATTGATTTAAAGGGTTATGAAGAACTTATGCTGGAGCAAAAAAAGAGAGCAAGATCATCGAGTAGCTTTTCTTCAGTATTAACTGAATCTATTTCTATTTCAGGTAAAACAAATTTTGTAGGATATGAAGACTCTTATTCGGATTCAAAAATTTTAGCAATATCAAACTCTTCGGAACAAAAAAAAGGAGACACATTATCCGCCGGACAGGAAGGAATTATTTTCTTAGATAAAACTCCTTTTTATGCAGAGTCAGGAGGTCAAGTAGGGGATAAAGGAAGAATAACTAATGATGAGTTTAGTTTTATTGTTTCTGATACTCAAAAAGTAGGAGATCATTTTGGCCACGTAGGAGAAGTAGAGAAAGGAAGTTTTGCCAGAGGAGATGAAGTAGAGGCAAGGATAGATGAAAATCTAAGAAAAAGAATAGTTCTCAACCATTCAGCAACTCACCTACTTCATGCAAGCTTAAGGAGAGTATTAGGAGAGCACGTCGAGCAGAAAGGGTCTTTAGTAGATGCTCATAAATTAAGGTTTGACTTCAGTCATCCAAAACCTTTATCAAAAGAAGAGCTTATAAAAATAGAGGACTTAATCAATAAGGAGGTTTTAAAGGATTCAAAAACTAAAGTTCAAACCATGACAATGGACCAGGCGATAAAAGAAGGAGCCATAGCTTTTTTTGGTGATAAATATGGAGATGAAGTAAGGGTCTTAAATATTGGTAAAGGTTTTTCAGTTGAATTATGTGGAGGAACTCATGTTAAAACATCAAGTGATATTGGACTTGTAAAAGTTATTTCTGAATCAGGTATTTCTGCTGGAGTAAGAAGGATAGAGGCCGTTTCTGGCAAAGCTACTGATGAGCTTCTTTTAGCTTTAACGAAGGAATATACGGAAATACTCGGAGAATTAGAGGTTAAGTCTAGTTCTTCAAATAAAAAAGAAGGAATTGACCTTATAAGATATGTTCAACAAGAACTATCTATTTTGGCCAATGAACTAAGTTCTAGTAATGAAGATGTAATAAGTAAGATTCAGCAAATAGCTAAAGAAAATAGTACGCTAAGAGAAGTGCTAAACTTAGCTAAAACTAGTTCTGCTAATTCTGAACCTTTAAATGCTCTAAAAGAGCTAAAAAAAGAAAATAAAGAATTAAAAGCAGAAAAAGATAAGCTAGAAAGTAAAGATATTGGTTTAACGGTAGAAGAGTTAATTAAAGAAGCCATAGATGTATCTGGATATAAAGTTATAACAAAGAAATTTGAAGACTTGGACGCTTCTAGCATTCGTGAAACAGCAGATAAACTAAGGAAAAGTGTAGATAATTCAATAATTGTCTTAGTTTCTATCCATGGAGATAAGCTTCCAATAATCGTAGCATGCTCTAAAGATCTTGAAATAGATGCCAGAGTTATTTTAGAAAATTTAACAAATCAGCTAGGAGGAAGTGGAGGAGGTCGTTCTGATTTTGTTCAAGGAGGAATAGAAAATATTGAAGATATAGAAATAGTTCTGTCCTCTATTCCAGATTTTATCCTTTCCTTAAGCGCTTAGTAATATAGAATACCCGCCTTTTTAAGTATTCAAATGAAAAAATTGATTGTTCAAAAGTATGGAGGTACTTCGGTTGCCAGCACTGAAAGAATAGAGGCTGTAGCTGATACTATCTCTAAGACTTATAAAAAAGGCAATAAAGTCGTTGTCGTTCTTTCAGCTATGTCTGGAGAAACGGATAAATTAATAGAAATGGCCAAATCTATTCAATCAGAACCAGATCTAAGAGAATATGACGCCCTTATATCCACTGGAGAACAAGTTTCTGTTGCTTTAATGGCAATGGCCTTATCAAAAAGAGGATTTAAATCAAAATCTTACACAGCATATCAATTAGGAATCAAAACAAATGATAGACACGGTCAGGCTAGAATTCTTGATGTAAATGTTGATATGCTCAGAAGTGATTTAGATGAAGGGTTAATACCTGTAATAACGGGTTTCCAAGGAATGAATGATAATGGAGATATAACTACTCTAGGCAGAGGAGGCTCAGATACAACAGGAGTAGCTTTAGCAGTGGCCTTGGAGGCAGATAAATGCGAGATATATACTGATGTTGAAGGAGTATTTACGACCGACCCCAGGATATGCAAAAAAGCAAAGCTTATTGAAGAAATCTCATTTGAAGAGATGCTGGAGTTATCTTCTACTGGAGCTAAGGTGCTTCAGCTTCGTTCTGTAGAATATGCAAGTAAAAATAATATGCCAATTAAAGTTCTTTCAAGTTTTAAAGAGGGAAAGGGTACTTTAGTTTGTGAGGAGGATGATGGAATGGAAAAACCAGTTGTTTCAGGAATTAGTAGTGCAGCTTTTGAGGCTAAACTTACAATCAGGGGTGTTCCAGATATTCCTGGAGTCGCCGCTAAAATCTTAGGTCCCATAAGTGACTCCGGTATAGATGTAGATGTAATAGTTCAAAATATTGGTGCAGAGAACACAACTGACTTTACCTTTACTGTAAACAAGAACGATGCGAATCAAGCCAAGATAATTTTGCAAGAAACTTCACAAGCTTTAGGTGGGGGTTTAATTGAGGTTGACGAAAATATTGCCAAAATAAGTATCGTTGGAAGAGGAATGAGAGGGCAATCAGGTATAGCTAGTAAAATGTTCCAAGCTTTAGCTGACAATGAAATAAACATATTAATGATAACGACATCTGAAATTAAGATTTCTGTTGTAATTAGAGAGGACCTTGAAGAAAAAGCCGTTAATGCTCTTCATGATGCTTTTGAGCTAGATAAAAGCTAACAACAAACAAAAAAAACTTTTTAAGATTAAATAGTTGTAAATGATAACCATTCTCATTTATAATGAGAATAATAATCATTTAGATTAATTGTTTAACTAACTATTTAAGAATATGAAGAAAATACTAATAACTTTTGTTTCG
>Ga0208764_10002851_pt1 | contig 10737 bp, 8 predicted proteins | sample ETNtaG_18_FD_185762 | JGI IMG/M metagenome (GOLD analysis project Ga0208764, IMG submission 185762) | Marine microbial and viral communities from oxygen minimum zone, Eastern Pacific Ocean - ETNP201302SV91 (SPAdes) (version 2) | ecosystem: Environmental > Aquatic > Marine > Oceanic ...
TTTATCATCACTATCATTAGAAGATAAAATTGGACAAATGACTCAAATTAATTTGACAGTGATTGCTAAAGGCCCAAACAAATGGTCTTCTTCATTTCCAATGGAGATTGATCCTAAAAAAGCCAGAAAAGCTCTTGTAGACTTTAAAGTTGGTTCTGTTCTTAATACAATTAATAATACTGCTCAAAAACCTGAGACCTGGTTCAATACTATAAGTGACATTCAAGAACTTGCTATGAACGATACTGAGTCCAAAATACCAGTAATATATGGTATTGATGCAATTCATGGTACTACATACACTGATGGAGCAACAATGTTTCCGCAACAAATAACTACAGCTGCAAGCTGGAATCCAGAAAATGCTTACAATATGGCACTAGTAAGTGCTTACGAAACAAGAGCTTCAGGTATTCCATGGAATTTTTCTCCAGTACTTGATTTAGGTATAGATCCAAGATTTTCTAGACAATTTGAGACTTTTGGTGAAGACCCATTATTAGTTGAAAGGTTTGGTGTTGAAATGATAAAAGGATATCAGGGATTAAACAATGATGTATCTAATAAATATAGTGTAGCCGCATGTATGAAACACTTTGTTGGGTATCATGCAACCATATCAGGAAAGGATAGAACACCTGCTTATATACCTGATAATGTATTAAAAGAATTCCATATTGAACCATTTAAAAAAGCTATAGAGGCAGGCGCTAAGAGTATCATGATCAATTCTGGACTTATAAACGGTGTCCCAGCTCATGCAAGCTATGATCTGATGATTAACACTTTGAGAAATGAGTTAGGATTTGAGGGCGTAATCTTAACAGATTGGGAGGATATAAGAAAGTTACATGATAGAGATAAAGTTGCTGAAAGTCAAAAAGAAGCTGTAAAAATGGCAATAAATGCAGGAATAGATATGTCAATGGTACCTTATGAGTATGAACAATTTGTTAATGACTTATTAAATCTAGTAAGAGAAGGGGAGGTCAGTGAGTCGAGGATAGATGATGCTGTTTTAAGAATATTAAAATTAAAGTTAGAATTAGGGTTATTTGAAAATCCAGTTACTAATTATAAAGATTTTGATGATTTTGGATCTAAAAAGCATCATCAATTGGCTTATAAAGCAGCATCTGAGTCTATAACTCTTTTGAAAAACGATGATAAAATATTACCAATTACAGGCAAACCGAAACTTTTGGTAGTTGGTCCTAATGGTAATAATATGAGAACATTAAATGGAGCCTGGTCATATTCTTGGCAAGGTGATTTAACTGATAGGTTTGCTGGTGAATATAATACGATCTATGAGGCAATTAGTAATGTATATGGTAAAAGTAACGTGAAATACGTTTCTGGAGTATCTTATAAAGAAAATGGTGCTTACTATGAGATGGTAGAAGATGACATTGATTTAGCTTTAAATGAAGCTAAAAAATCAGATTATATTATATTATGTCTAGGCGAAAGTACTTATACTGAGAAACCAGGTGATTTAAATGACTTGAATTTACATAAACTTCAACTAAAGTTAGCTAAGAAAATAGCTCAATCTGGAAAGCCAGTTATATTAATTTTAAATTTAGGTAGACCAAGGTTAATCTCTGATATTGAGTCACTTATGAGTTCGGTAGTTAATGTTTATTTACCTGGAAATTTTGGTGGTGATGCACTTGCTGATATTTTATCAGGTAAAGTAAACCCATCAGGAAAACTACCATATACTTATCCTTTATACCCAAATTCATTACTTCCATATTATTATAAACCATCAGAGGTTCAAAATAATGCTCAAGGAGCTTATAATTATGTAGGTGAGGTAAATAATCTTTATAATTTTGGCTTTGGTTTAAGTTATTCTGATTTTAAATATGGAGACTTAAGATTAGACAAAGACACATATAACATTGATGATACTATAAAAGTTTCTGTTTCTGTATCAAATACTAGTGATATTGATGGTTTTGAGACTGTTCAGTTATATTCATCTGATCTTTATGCGTCTATAACTCCAGATGTTAAGAGATTAAGAGAATTTAGTAAAATAAATATTAATGCTAGAGAATCAGTTTTAGTTGAATTTTATCTACCTGTGACTGAATTAGCTTTTGCAAATGCTCAAAATGTCTTTGTAGTAGAGCCTGGTAAGTTTAAAATATCAATATCTAACTTATCTAAAGAAATTAGTGTTTTGTAATAATTGTTATATAATTTATATTATGTTAAATAGGATGTTTCATGAATAGTTTAATAATACTGTTGTTTATTTTAGTTAATACAAATGATAAGAAGGAAATTAATAAGGTATTAGATGATTTACATTATTATGCTAGTAAGGCAGATGGTAAAAATTATTTTAATCTATTTGATGAAGATGCTGTCTTCTTTGGTACTGATTCAAAAGAAAGATGGCCAATAGCAGAATTTAAAAGTTATACAACGGAAAGATTTTCTGATGGTATAGGTTGGACTTATTATCCAATAAATAGAAATATTTATATTGATAAAGATAAAAATACAGCTTGGTTTGATGAAGAATTAAATAATGATAAATATGGTGTATTTAGAGGAACAGGTGTTTTAATTAAGACTGAGAACGGATGGAAAATATCACAGTATAACTTATTATTACCTATACCCAATGAACTATTAATTGATTATTCTAAACAAATTAAAATGTTTTTAAAAAATGATAATTAAAATAATTAGATGGGGACTTAGACTCCACTCATTTTTTCATTTATTTGAATTCTTTTCGGCATTATATGAAGATGCTTATATAACAGCTAGCATAGCTTTTACTGCGGCTGTTATTGAGATATTAGCTAGTATTTATTTACCAAAAGAGCATATACACCTCAAAGGATTAATATCGGATGTTCACGAAGATTGTGATGATAAAACTAATTGAATTAATTACTCAAGCTCTAAGATCATTTGATATATTCTCTCAGCATTTTCGTAATCTTTTTTCTTCATATAAGCGCCTCTTAAGACTTCTAAATACTCAATGTTAGTATTATCTCTTGATATAGAAATATTTAAAACATTAATAAGATTATCATAATCCTCTAATATAGAAAATATGGGATATATAGTAGCAATATCTTCATTTGATATCTCCTCCCCTTTCATATCCAAATAACTTTGTGCAAAGTCTTTGGCTTCAGCAATTCTTGAATTCCCTTCATTTTTTAACCTATCTGATTCTGATTGGTACTTATTCTTTAATGCTAAAAAGTCAAGATTTCTTTCTAAATCATAGTATGGCTTTGCATTTGCTTTATATGCATCAAGTAAGTATAAAACAGCTCTATCATTATTTGGATCAAATTGTAATGTGGTTTTATATGATTCAATAGAGCTTTTATATACAATATCTAGTGTATCTAATTTATCTTTTTCTGAAAAATCAGTTCTTTCTGATAAAGCTAAACCAAGATTATAATAAAGAACTGCCCTATTAAAATGTAAGCTTGGGTTTTCTGGATCCATACTTAATTGTTCATCAATTTTAATTCTAGCCTCTTCTACCTTATTTAATTTCATTGCAATATTTATCTCTACTGATGGATAATAATTATTATCTGGGAAGAGTACTTTTGCTTTTTCAATCAATCCTAATGTTCTTTCATAAGATTCGCATTCTGTAAAGAGATCACAGTTTTTATATAAAATATTAATAGAATTTTGAAAAATTGTATTTGTGTTTTTATTATTTAATATATTCATGCTCATTAACTTATCATAGAATGTTAATGCATCACTATATTTTTTTAATTGTTCTGCAACATATCCTCCATATAATAAGCCTAATGTATCGTTTGGGTTTACTCTTAGTGAACTGGAAAAGGCATCAAATGCAGACTCATAATTTGGCTCTCCTGTACCCTGAAGAGATAGTATTGCATTGTTAACAAAATAAGATGACAAATTTTGTCTTCCGGCAGTCATATTTTGAATTATATTAAAATCTTTAGTTGGCACTTCAGTTCCAATTTTATCGTATGCTTCAATTGACTTTTCAATTGCTTCACTATCAATATCAGAATAACCTTTAGCTATTGCTGCATAGACATCTCCCCTTATCAACCATGTGTTTGGTTTTTGTTTTTGTTTATCTAATAATATTGCTGCATCTATCTCGCCTTTTGCATTAATCAACAAGCCCCTTATTTCGCTTTCATTTGATTTTAAAGCAGACTTGTCTAATAAGGATTTAGCTTTTCCTGGATTACCCTTGTACTGAGAAAAGCCTATAAATGATATATTGATTAGTAATAGTAGTAATAATAACTTTTTCATTCTTTAAATATTTTATATCTACAAATTTAAAAAAAAATTATTCTTCTTCATCTATGATCTCAATCTTTGCAACAGATGATATTTCGTCACCATCAGATAATTTTATCAATTTAACACCTTGAGTTGCTCTACCCATAACCCTAATGTTCTCATCTGTTATTGAAGTTCTTATCGTTATACCTGACTTATTGATTATCATTAACTGATCATTAGTTTTCACCTCTTTAATGGACACTAAATTTCCTGTCTTTTCAGTAATTTTTAGTGTCATGACTCCTTTTCCTCCTCTTTTTGTAACTCTATAGTCACCAATTGAAGATCTTTTACCAAATCCGTTTTTAGATACAACAAGTAAATCAGAGTCATCTCTTGTGACACATACCATACCTATTGCCCTATCATTATCATTTTCTAGTCTAACACCCCTTACTCCTGAAGCTGTTCTTCCCATAGGTCTCACATTACTTTCATGAAAATTAATGGCTTTTCCAGATCTTTTAGCAATAATAATATGATTGTCACCATTAGTTAATTTAACATCTAATAATCTATCATTTTCTCTAATTGTTATTGCGTTAATTCCGTTTACTCTTGGTCTTGAGTATGCTTCTAATTTAGTTTTCTTTATTACACCACCCTCAGTACACATAACTATATAATTGTTTTCTAAATATTCTTCCTCTGAAAGGTTGTCTATATTTATTACAGATCTTATGGAATCTCCAGGCTCAATATTAATAATATTCTGAACAGCTCTTCCTTTTGATACTTTAGAACCCTCTGGTATTTCCCATACCTTCTTCCAAAATACTTTACCAAATTCGGTAAAAATAAGTAAGTAATTGTGTGTTGATGCAATAAATAGATGCTCATTAAAATCATCATCTTTAGTCTTAACTCCCCTAGCACCTACTCCACCTCTACTTTGAGTTCTATATTCATCTAATGAAGTTCTTTTAACATATCCCTGGTGAGAAAATGTGATTACCATATCTTCATCTGGAATCATATCTTCTACTGTAAATTCTGCAGCAGAGTGCTCAATTTCAGATCTTCTATCATCGCCGTAACGTTCTTTAACCTCTTTAAGCTCACTCTTAATTATTTCCATCCTTTTTCCTTTATCAGACAAGATGTCTTTGAGGGACTCAATAAGTTTATTAAGATCTTCATTTTCTTTAAGTATTTTATCTCTTTCTAATCCAGTTAATTTCTGAAGTCTCATTTCTAGGATAGCCTTTGCTTGAATTTCTGATAATTTATATTTAGAAATTAAACCATTTCTAGCTTCTTCTGGACTTTTTGACTTTTTGATAAGATCTATTACGTCATCTATATTATCTAAGGCAATTATGTAACCTTGTAGGATATGGGATCTCTTTTCCGCTTCTTTTAGTTCATGCTCAGTTCTTCTTGTAACAACCTCATGCCTGTGTTCTACATAATATTTAATTAGTTCTCTAAGGTTTAATATTTTAGGTCTTCCCTTTACAAGTGCTACATTATTAACACCAAATGAAGATTGTAACTGAGTATACTTATATAAATTATTGAGAACGACATTAGGTATAGCATCTCTTTTCAGATCATATATAATTCTTAAACCATTTCTGTCAGACTCATCTCTTATATCACTTATTCCTTCAATTTTCTTTTCATTAACAAGGTGAGCTGTTTTTTCAATCATTGAGGCTTTATTAACCATATATGGTATTTCAGAAACAATAATTTGATCTTTTTCATTATCATTAATCTCAATACTTGCTTTAGCTCTAATTATAACCCTACCCTTACCTGTTTCAAAAGCAGACTTAACACCCTGATATCCATATATAATACCTCCTGTTGGAAAATCAGGTGCTTTTATGAATGTCATTAAGTCTTCGATAGTACAATCATTATTTTCTATGTAGTGAATAGTCCCATCAATTACTTCTGATAAATTGTGAGGAGCCATATTTGTAGCCATCCCGACAGCAATACCACTAGATCCATTTACAAGTAAATTTGGAAATTTAGATGGCAAAACAGTTGGTTCGTTTAAGGTATCATCGTAATTTGGTTGAAAATCAACTGTATCTTTATTTATATCAGACAGTAATTCATCAGAAATCCTTTGTAGTTTAGCTTCTGTGTAACGCATTGCTGCAGGTGAATCACCATCAACTGAACCAAAATTACCTTGACCATGAACCAGAATATATCTAAGTGACCAAGGTTGCGCCATTCTAACCATTGTCTCATAGACAGATGAGTCACCATGTGGATGATATTTACCCATCACATCACCGACTATTCTTCCTGACTTTTTAAAACTTTTATTATAATTAACTCCCATTTCAAGCATTCCATATAAAACTCGTCTATGAACTGGCTTTAAACCATCTCTAACATCTGGCAATGCTCTTGAGACAATAACAGACATCGAATAATCGATGTATGCACCCTTCATTTCCTCCTCAATATTGATTGGAATTATGTTTTGATCTTTATCTTCTACCATTGAAAAAATTGATTGATTTTTATGATGTAAATATACTTATTTTTAAATCAAAAAAGTAAGATTTTCAATGAATTAAGAGTGATTTAATAGAGTGATTTAAATTATTAGATTTCACCAAATAACTCCCGGAAACTAAGATGTCTGCGCCTGCATTTAATAAGTCCTTGGAGTTAGTGTTATTTACACCACCGTCAACAGAAATGAGGAAATTATTTTTATTTTTTCTTTCATTCAAAGTTTTAACCTTATCAACTGTATTAATTATAAATCTTTGACCTCCTTGACCAGGATTTACTGACATTACTAATACAAGATCTATCTCATCTAATATGTCATATATTTCTGATATTTTGGTGTCTGGGTTGATAGCTACACCAACATTAATTTTATGTTTTTTTATCTTATTTATACAAGCCATTAAATTTGAATTATTTTCAAAGTGAATAGTAATGGTATCGGGATTATATTTTGTATAAGAATCTATTTTGTCTAATGGATCATTAACCATGAGATGAATATCGTACTTAAGATCAGTTAAAATAGATATTTTGTTTAAATCAAATAGCTTTTCAGTATTATTATCAACAAACATTCCATCCATTATATCTATATGGATTAAATCAATTTTGTTATTATTTATTTTTTTTATCTCTGATTTAATATTTGAAAAATCGCAATCAAGTATTGATATTGATACCTTAGTCATATGAACTAATTTTTTTTATTTTAGCTACTTTATTTTGGTCAAAACTTGATTTAATCCATCCCCCTCCTATTATATCATCATTTTCATAAAAAACTGCAGCTTGACCAGGTGATATTGCATTTACTCCATTACCAAAATAAACTTTTACAGTGTCATCAACTTGTTCAATTATAGAAGGGTTGCCTCTGTCATTGTATCGTACTTTAGTATGTGAATCCATTTTGTTGTTAATCTTATCATATTTCATAAAATTTAACTTATTAACGTACATGCCATCTCTTTTTAATTCATCAAAAGATCCAATGGTTACTTCATTTTTATCACTATCTATTTTTGTAACATATGCTGGGTAACCAAGAGCGAGCCCTAAACCCTTTCTTTGACCAATTGTATAAAAAGGATAGCCCTCATGTTTGCCAATAATTGAACCATTTTCGTCAATATAATTACCTTTTCCTACTTTACTATTTATATTCTCTACTCTATTCTTAAGAAAGTTTCTATAGTCATTGTCAGGGACAAAACAGATTTCATATGACTCAGACTTTTTAACAAGATTATTGTATCCAGCATTTTTTGCAATATTTCTTATTTCACTCTTTTTTAAATTCCCAAGTGGAAAAATAGTTCTAGAAAGATTTTTTTGACTTATACCCCATAGAGCATATGATTGATCCTTATTTATGTCTTTGCCCTTAGAAACAAAAAATCTATTGTCATCTGACTTATTAATTTTAGCATAATGACCAGTAGCAATAAACTCACAATCAAGTTTATCAGCTCTTTTGAGTAGTGCTTCCCATTTAATGTGAGTATTACATAAAACACATGGGTTTGGAGTTCTTCCCCTCATATATTCATCAGTAAAATAATCTATTACATAATCTCCAAATTCAGATCGGATATCTAAAATATTATGATGAAAACCTAAATCAACAGCAATATTTCTAGCATCATTAATAGAGTCCAAGCTACAACACCCAGTTTCTTTATTAGAAGAACCCGAAGACTCGTAATCCCATGTCTTCATGGTTAGTCCTATAACTTCATAACCCTGTTCTTTTAAAAGTATTGCAGTAACAGAACTATCTATGCCACCACTCATCGCTACAAGAACTTTACCATGTTTACTCATAATTGAACTCTTTGTGTTTATTTTTGCAAAAATAATTTATTTATAAACAGTTTAAACAATGTCACTAAAGTATTTTGTACATGTTAGCTCAATTACTAACTTAAGTGATGCAAGATATTGTTCGGGAATGATGGTGAATTCTCTCGGATTTGATTTAGATGAAAACTCAAATAATAAACTTTCAACAGAAAATATTAATGAGATATGCGCATGGGTTAATGGTGTCGATTTTGTAGGTGAATTTAATAATTCATCATCTACTTACATCAACGGTATACTTAATAAGATAGATTTTGAATATATATCAATAAACATTGATAAATCTATTAAAAACATAGATTTTGACTCTAAAAGAATTTTAATATTAATACCTGATCCAAACTTGATAACAAGTAAGATAAATGACCATTTAATGAGTTTTTTTCCTGATTCAAGAACTATTATTATTGACAATATGAATAAAAAATCATTAAGCAAATTAGACATACTAGATAATAATTATGAGATTATTATAAATCCACTTGATAATATTAATACTACAAAATCTTTTTTAGATAAATTTAATTTAGGTCTACTGCTAAAAGGATCACATGAAATCAGGCCAGGTTATAAAGACTATGATTTAATTTCAGATTATTTAGAAGCTATTGATGAATCATTTTAGACACTCACAGAATTTTATTGTTTTTCCCTGATTTAAAAATTTTTTCTCATATTTAGTTTTTACACCTTTTACATATTCGAAATCAGGAGAAGAATATAGATCATCTGTATACTTTAATTTTTTGAATTTAGAATCTTTAATCTGATCAATGGAATAATTAAATAAATCTTTATCATCAGTTTTTAACATAAGTTTTCCTCCATTTATTATTATCTCATGGTATGAGTCTAAAAATCTTAAGTTAGTTAGTCTTTTTTTAACATCTCTTTTCTTAGGTCTTGGGTCAGGGAATGAAACTATAATCTCCTCAACTTCATTTACTTCAAAATAATCAAGGATATTTTCTATTTGAATTCTTAAAAATAATGCGTTTTTAACATTATTTTTTTCTAAATACTTAGCTCCTTTCCATAATCTTGAACCTTTTATGTCTATTCCTATAAAATTACAGTTTGGGTGAACTGATGAATTTGATAATGTGTATTCTCCATTACCACAACCTAATTCTAAATAAATCGGATTTTTATTATTGAAAATATTACACCATTTTCCTTTAGTCTTATCAAACAATGATTTTCCTTCTTGAATGATGAAGGTTGATTTCTTATTATACTCGTATCTTTCTAGTTTATTTTTCATTTAATTCAGAAATTAAAAATAAACTGCCTCCAATAAATATTAAATCGTTTGATTTTGCTTTGCTTTTGCAATAATTAATTGAATCATTAATATTTTTATTACTTGTAAAATTTAAATTATTCTCTTTAAAGATATCATGTAATTCATTTATACTTTTTGCCCTATCTATGTTTGGTTCTGTAATAACATAAAAATATTTACTAGGCAGAGAAGATATAATTTTTCTCCAATCTTTTTCTCTAACACCACCAAGTATGAAATAGACATTATTAAATTTATAAGATTCAATTTCATTGATAATAGAATTGAAAGCATCATAATTATGGCAACCATCAGATATAATTGTTGGTTTTTCAGAAATCACATTCCATCTTCCTAAGACCCTAAATTTATTTTTAAGTTTAAGTTTTTTTAATTCTTTGTTTTTAAAATATTTCTGTAAATAAAAAAACACATTTAAAGAAGAATAAAAATTTTTTATAAAATAACCTGTTGGGTTTACTAGCTTCATTTTGTAGCTTTTATCTTCATAATGAACATTTACTTTTCTTCTTTTAATTGATTTAGAGATAGTTTTTATATGTATTTTATCAGAACTATAAATAAATTTTGTATTCTTTTCTTCACATTCATTTTTAAATGTATCGTCTATATCATTTTGAACTTCTCCCTTAAAAAATGTTATATTCTCTTTAATAATTCCAGCTTTTTCATTCGCAATTTCTGATAATGAGTCACCTAATATATTCTGATGATCATATCCTACATTTGTAATTAGGCCA
>Ga0208764_10002852_pt1 | contig 10736 bp, 8 predicted proteins | sample ETNtaG_18_FD_185762 | JGI IMG/M metagenome (GOLD analysis project Ga0208764, IMG submission 185762) | Marine microbial and viral communities from oxygen minimum zone, Eastern Pacific Ocean - ETNP201302SV91 (SPAdes) (version 2) | ecosystem: Environmental > Aquatic > Marine > Oceanic ...
TTCCAAAGCCAGAGCGGAGCTTTTAGATGATAAAAACACCTGGAGAGGTGTGCTGTCGGGTGAACAATATAGAACCGCATGGGTTAACGTTCTTTTTGGCAAGTATGAAGAAGCAAAAAAGAACCTTGCAAAGCTAAAAGAAATGCAAGAAAAAAAGAATGATCCCACAGCCATGTATGGATATTATGGATTAACGGGCATGACCCACCTCATGGAGGGCAATTATCAGGAAGCTGTTGATAATTTTAAAAAAGGAAATGAAAACAATATTTATTTTAATTATTTCAAAGGGCTTTCTTTGAAAGCGGCTGGACAGGAAGAGCAAGCTGTAAAAACATTTCAGGACTTAGCCAAAATAAACTTTAGTGCGTGGGAAATAGCCATTGTTAAGCGGCTCGCGCAAAAACAACTAAGCGGTGTTTAATCACATGAAAAAACGGATGTTTTTATCTTTTCTGCTTCTTTCGGTCGTTTATTCGGGCGAGTTTGAAGAAGTAAACATAGACGACATATCATCCACAAGAATCTTATCCATAGCCCAAGACAGCACGGGGTTTGTTTGGATTGGAACCGATGACGGGTTAAATCGTTATGATGGGTTTCAGAACAAGGTTTATCGATCTGACATATTTGACGAAACAACGATTTCCGGTAATAGAATTTGGAAAATTCATGTGGATAACTCCAACACAGTTTGGGTATTAACCGACAGAGGTGTTTGTTATTATAATGTGCTGCTAAAACAATTTGAACGAATTGACACAAGGTCTCGCCCACAACATATTTATGATGAAAAAAACACGATTTTTGTTTCAACATTAAACCACGGCATTTATGTCATAAACAAAGAAACCAAGGCGTTTAAAAACCACCTTTTTGATCCACTGGACCCCTTTTCTATTTCATCTAGCAAATTCAGCGTTTTACAAACTAAGCCAACTGCCGCTGATGGTGATGATTTATGGGTGGGCACCCTGAATGGCCTAAATAAGCTCAGCTTACAAACCGGACAAGCGAAAAGACTATATAGCAAAAAGACAAACTACGTAAAAAGCGACACAATTACTGCCGTTCTTGTTGTAGACGGCGTTCTTTATGTGGGCACGTCACAAGGCCTAAGCCTTTACATGGGGAACAAAAATACACCAGTTCAGTTAGGCGGATTTGAATCAAGCCATATTCTAAATATATTTTTGATCAAAGAAACAAACGCTGTTGGGGTTGTTTCTAAAAACAAACTCGGCGTTTTTGAAAAACACACTGTATCAAAAACGATAAAAACACAGACATCATTAATACTTGTTCACGACCTAGGTTCCGGACAATATTTGTTGAATTCCCCCGAAGATAAAAATGCCGTTTTTCTTTCGGCGGACATAGAAACCGATGACATATATAAAACAAACAAGATAGAGCTACCAATTAAAACAACAGACATATTGGTTGACAATGAGGGCGGCGCATGGCTTATTGGGGAAAGCGGTATAGCCAGAACAAGCAACATTGAAACCCCGTCAGTGTTCACGTCAATTCCCTACTTAAAAAGAATTTCTTTTAATCAGTTTGACCAAAAGATTTATGTTTTGAACCAAAATAAAATTATACGCCACGCCCCGGGCGAAGACCCAGAACAAACAAATGTTCTTCGAAACAAAGTGACTAAAAACAATAAGGGGTTATACGTCTGGAACGATGACCACAAGTATATTTATAATAAAGAACTCTACGAAATATTAGGCGACAGCCCCCCAAATCTTTTAGCCGCTTTTGATGTGCCAATCAACGGTATTGTGGCGAATAACGTTTCCATGTTTATATCTTTAAAAAACAGCGGACTGGTTCACTATGACCGAATTAAAAAAGAATTAACTGATTATAGAAAAAACAGGCTTTTATCCAGAAAGCTTCCTACGGGCGCACCATCTCTTCTCTTAGATGGAGAAACACTTTGGTTGGGTAGCGAAGAAAGCGGACTGTATGAGGTGGACGTTTCTAATACATCCAGCCCCAGGCTTATCATGCGCCACACCACAAAACAGTCAAACCCAAAATCATTTTCTTCCAATTCGGTTTCCTGTATTATTAAACATAAAGACAAGATCTTTGTTGGCACAAATGGTGACGGTGTTTTTATTTATGAAAATAATGGCAATTTTGATAAAATGACAATCAACGACGGATTGCCGAGTAATAATATTATTTCAGTTGCGGGCGTAACCGACACAACAACCGGGCTTTTAACTAATGGCGGGCTTGTCTTTTACAATTGGCTTGAAAGCTCAATAAAGCTTGTTGGAAAAAACGAAGGTCTTCCTTTTTTCATACACAAAGAGGATGCGCTAGTTTCCCAACCCGGCGGCAACGTCGCGGTTGTTGCACCCGGGGGATATTATTTTGTTCGGGTAGACGATATCTATGAAAACGAACACGAAAGCACAGTTTTAATTGAATCGATTTTTCTCATTGATAAAAACAACAACAGCGTATTGGTTCCAGCGAACGACGTTAGGTCAACATACAAAACACCCACCATAAGATTTAATTTGACCGCGCCATCGTTTTATAAGGCGGGGGAAACAACATTCTCTTATTTTATTGACGGTTACCACGATGACTGGGTTGAAAATGGACTGAGGCGATATATTGAAACCCAAGGACTAAACCAAGGAACATATACGCTTTTTGTAAAATCGTATAACAACGAAGGATATGAAAGTAAAAATATTGCCGAAGTCGATTTTAACGTTATTCCGCCGCCCTGGGAAACGGTTTGGGCCTACATGCTGTATTTTGCCACAACAGGCTTTGGTGTCTTTGGCTATGTAAAGCGCCAGCGCCGGCTTCAGGCCCGCGCTATGGAAGAACAACACCGGGAAGAAGAGCTGGAAGAAGCCCGTCAGTTCCAGCTGGACATGCTTCCAAAAACAACCCCAGATATACTTAGTCTAGATATTGCTGCCACCATCCAGACCGCATCTGAAGTTGGAGGTGACTATTATGATTTTTTCCCAGAAGACAACGGTGAAAGTTTATACGTAGTCGTAGGTGACGCCACGGGTCACGGTATGACTGCCGGCATGATGGTAAGCATTACCAAGGCCGGTCTTTATGGTATACCCCCATCTATCGCACCCAACGACATTACCCAGCGGCTCAACAGGGTTATTAAGAACATTGACTTGGGGTGGAACCGCATGGCGATTAATGTGGCTCGGTTTTGGGATGATAGAGTTGAGTTTACATCAGCGGCCATGCCACCGGCATACCACTACCATAAAGACACGGGCGACGTAGATGAGATTCTTTTAGAGGGGTTGCCTTTGGGAAGTTTCCAGGGTGAAACGTTCAGCCTTGTGGATCTTGAGTTTAAACAAGGCGACTCGCTGGTTTTTATCTCGGACGGTTTGCCGGAAGCCACCAACCAAACAGAACATATGTTGGGCTACCAAGCTGTTCAGGATTGCGTCGAGGCTAACGGCCACCAAAATGCCAATGACCAAAAGCAGGCCCTGTTGGATCTGGGTTCAGCCTGGCTTGGAGATTTACGCAATCAGGACGACATTACCATCGTGGTGGTGAAAAAAAAGTAAGGCTTTGGTTTAAAGAAGTTGAGCGATAATTTTCGTAAACGAATTCCCATCAATAAAGCAAAGTGTGGCACATTATGAGTCCAAAAAAAACACCTAAAGTAGAGCTAACATTACCCATAATTCCAGATATGGAACTAGCCGCCATCAAAACAGCCGATGTAATTGCAAAACACATGGATCTGGGTGAGGAAAAATCTGCTGAGATTGGCATGGCCCTAATTGAAGCCACGATTAATGCTTTTGAGCACAGTGGAAGCGATTCTGGAAATGTAGAAATTCATTTCGTTATCCAAGATGACACCCTAGTGATAAAGGTGACGGATAAAGGAAAGGGCTTTGATAAAGGTGATGTTAAGATCCCAAAAATAGAAGAAAAACTAGGATCAGATCACAAACGTGGATGGGGACTACAGCTTATACAAGAACTAATGGATACAGTAGAATTTGAATCATCGCCGGAAGGCACCACTGTTACCATGACAAAAAAGAAATAATGATTATAAAGGAGAGAAGATGTCTGATTTTAGTTTAAGCGTTAGAGAAGAGGGCGATTTAGTTATTATTGAAACATCGGGCTATCTGAATAATGTAGGCGGTGAAAAAGTATCAGAAGCTTGTTATGAAAAGATGGATGGTGGCAAAAAACATTTTCTACTGAATCTGGAAAATTCAAAAGTTGTAAACAGCATAGGAGTGTCAATATTAATTGAGATTATTGAAAAACTTCAAGATGTTGATGGCAAATTGGGTTATTACAATTGTGCGCCAATCGTCGAAAAAACATTCAACATAATGGGACTCACAAAATATTCTACCGTTTATGGCTCAGAAGCGGAAGGCATGGCAGGCATGGCATAAACGTTTAGCCTACTGTGGTTGAAGTCAGCGCATTAGACCAACTTGATTATTATTTAGCATCCCTAGACGAATTAGGAGAGATTCTTATTGATGCAGATCAATCTGCATCAGTAAGCAAGGGAGTTCTTCGACTTGCGCTAGGGACAGTTATGGCGTCGAAAGGCGCTATTTTTTTACATCACCCCAACACAGACCAGCTCTCTGTTTTAGCATCACAGGGGTTAAAAAAACAAAACCCTTTTTTGTCACCAAAAAAGCTTTTAAATCAGTCAGGTAAATATAAAAACACCCACCTTACATTAGATAAAAATCAATCATGGATCACCGGTGAATTAAAAAAGTGTACACAAGAGTTGGGTACAAAAATTCTAGTGCCTCTATTTCATAAAGACCGCCTACTTGGGCTCTTGTGTGTGGGAAAAAAGTTTATGGGAGAAGCCTACACGAGCGCTGAAATTAAAATATTAGAAATCGTTGCTAACCACCTCACAAAGGCGCTATATAATTATGAACTTATAAGAAATGTTGATGAAAAAGGGAAGCAGCTTAATTTAAAACTTTTAGAATTGGAAACGCTCTTTGATATCAGCGTAGCTATCAGTTCTGTTTTGGATATAGATGAACTGGGAGAAGAAATATTATGGCGGTCTGTAGGTATTTTGAATGCATCCAAAGGAATGATGTTGATGCCAAAAGAAAACAGTCCTATTCTTGAGCCTAATTCATCTTTTAATTGGGACAACACAGATGTACTTATTTCAAAAAAACTGAAAGTATTTAAAAAGATTGAAGAAACAAAATCGGGGGCAATCCTGACACCTGAAGACAAAAATTCTCTACAGAAAAAACTAAGGGAAGACCATATCATCATTGCACCCATTCAGGCTAAAGACAACATTCTTGGCTATATGATTTTATGCAGTAAAGAAACCCGACATGGGGTGGAGGCATTTACACAAACAGATCTAGACCTACTATCTGCCTTGTGTAACCAGGGCGCCGTCGCCCTGGACAATGCTCGCTTGTTTAAGGACATTACAGAAGCAAAACAATTCAATGAAAGTATTTTGGGTAGTATAGCCACCGGTGTCATAACCCTAGACCCTTTGGGTGAAATTGACTCTATCAATCAGGCCGGGTTGAACATTCTTAAAATGGACAGAAATGAAACGATAGGAAATCACTACATGTATCTATTGGAAAAAGACATGGATATTATTAGCCTGATTCAAATGACAGAAATGGAAAACATAACACACTCTGAAATCAACATGCCCTTTTTAACCGTATCTAGGGAGGCTGTTGTAAATGTGTCTGTGGCTCCACGCATAGACCCAGGCGGAAACATTAGAGGTTTAGTTGTTGCAATTGAGGACATTACAGATGTGAGTAAAGTAAAAAACACATTTAAGCGCTATGTATCAAAACAGGTAGTGGATGAGTTATTGGATGACGACGCTAAGTTGAATCTAGGTGGGGAAGAGCGAGAAGTCACTATTTTATTTAGCGATATTCGAGGTTTCACATCTATGTCTGAAAAAATGAGCCCAGAAAACGTTGTTTCAACCTTGAATGAGTATTTTTCTGATATGATTGATATAGTTTTTAAACATAACGGCACATTAGATAAAATAATTGGTGATGAACTCATGATTGTTTATGGGGCGCCAATTTCAGCCAAAGACGACACCCAAAGAGCAGTAGCCACTGCTGTGGAAATGCAAAAACAGATTACTTGCTTAAACAAAGAAAGAATAAAAAGAAAAGACATGCCAATTTCTGCGGGAATCGGAATCAATCGGGGGATTGTTGTTTCGGGGAATATTGGTTCAAGAGACTTGATGGATTATACTGTAATTGGGGATACAGTGAATTTGGGAGCCAGGCTTTGCTCTGCTGCGGGTCCGGGAGAAATATTGGTATCTTCAACTGTGTGGAAAGAAACTCAAAAACATCATTCCTATAAAAAGCTGGATCCCATCAAGGTCAAGGGAAAAAAGAATAAAGTAGGCGTCTATCGCATCGAACAGGACAACTAGTACTGTCTAATAACGGAAACAGCATCGCTTTAATAATGAACACAATCCAAAAGAAATTTTGCAAAAACATGAAAAACTGGTTTTTGTTCAAAATGTATACCATCCAAAAACTACCACTAGCAATCTTAACAGGATTCAATATTGTTGAACTAGATGAATCAAAGTGTATTACTCGCGTTAAGTACAGCTATCTAAATAAGAATCCATTCAGATCTACTTTTTGGGCTGTGCTTGGAATGGCAGCAGAATTAAGCACCGGCACTTACGCGCTTTTGGCTACCAAAGGAAAACAAAAAAGCATTGCCGTGATATTGGTCAAAACCCATGCAGAATTTGTAAGAAAAGCCACAGGCATTACCACATTTACCTGTAGTAATTGGTCCAAATTTGAAGAAGCCACAGATCGTGCGATTACATTAGGCGAACCTCAAACTGTCACGGCAAGAACCGTTGGGTCAAATGATGATGGCGAGACAATTGCCTTGTTTGAATTTACATGGTCTTTTAAAATACGGGATTAGCTAAAGCCCAACTCCTATAAATGATGTGAATACTATTTCGAAAAGATGTAAAATGTTTTTTTGTTCATATTTTAAGGTTGGCACATATCACAACTTCTTTATTAAAACCATTTAAATAACCCTGAAAAACCCTTTTTAAAAAAAGATCGGTTTAGGTAGTTTCGCAGGCTTACTTACCTTTGTAAGAACCATTTCATTACACATCGATATTTAAACAGGATTTCAATGAAATTTTCCACATCCAAAACGGAACTACAACAAGCATTACAAAAACTCTCCAAGGCCACGCCCACTCGCTCTACCCTCCCTATTTTAGGTTGTGTTTTATTTGAATCATCAGAAGAAAAAACATCTCTTCGTGCCACGGATCTGGAAATCACTATTCAAGTTGAAATACCCGTAAGCCTGGAACAGGCTGGTGCTGCAGCTCTGCCTTTAAAAACACTATTGGATATCACAAACGAACTTCCAGAAACCCGCGTTACGCTATCTATAGACGACAAGGATCGCGCAGCTATTACCACAGATACGGGCGAATATGATCTTATGGCAAAACCCGCAGATGAGTTTCCCGCTGTTCCAGAAACACCCGGATCACAACCCATTGACATTTCAGGTGAAATGTTGAAAAACATTATTGATGCTACATCATTTGCCGTTAGTAGAGATGAACTGAAACCATCTCTGACCGGTGTGCTTTTCCGATTCGGAAACCATGGAATAACAGCCGTTTCCACAGATGGCCATAGATTAGTGAGATATACCCGCAAAGACTTTAGCTCAAATGACTTTACTGGCGATATGATTGTTCCCCGAAAATTCCTTACTTTCATGTCTACCCAAGTATCCAGCGGCAATGTTGCACTGTTAATAGGCGAAAACCACATCACGGCCAAAATGGACAATAACATGGTATTAACTAGGATTATTGATGAAAGGTTTCCTGATTATGAAAGTGTAATTCCAAAGGAAAATGAAAAAATCATGCAGGCGGATAAAAATATGCTTTTAGGCGCCATTCGCCGTGTCGCTATTTTTTCCAATAAATCCACCCATCAGGTTGCGCTGAATCTAGATGCAACATCCTGCAGGATTACCACGGAAGATCCGGAAAAATCGTCCAAAGCCCAAGAGACGATACCTGTCGAGCTAAAAGGAGATCCTTTGACAATTGGGTACAACGCAGAATATTTAAAAGACGTAGTTTCTCATGTTTCTGGAGATAAGGTGATAGCGGAATTCAGTACATCTATCAGCGCTGCGTTGTTCAGCCCAGAATCAACAGAAGACCACATTGACAGTTTAATGCTTTTAATGCCCATTCGTTTGAATGATTAACTATCTGGCTTCCCCCACCGGATGTCCATTCACTTCCTTCAATTGGTTTCCTTTCGCAATCACGAAATACAGGAGTTCACCTTCATTCAAGGACTTACCGTGATCTGGGGTGAAAATGGCTCTGGGAAAACAGCGGTGTTAGAAGCAATTCACACGCTCTCTTTTGGGAAAAGCTTCCGCACCCACAAACAAAGAGAAATGATCAGGAATCCGGATGAATCACTTGTAATTCGTGGGGACTTTTTATCTAATAAGCATCCAAACAAGGTAGCCGTAGAAGTCAGAAGGTCTTCAGGCCAAAAATTAAAACTGAATGGAAACACCCTATCTGGTCGGAAAGAGCTAATTGGCCGGAATAACGTGGTTGTTCTTTCACCAGAGGAGCAATCTATAACAAAAGGGGCACCAGCAGAGCGTCGAAAGTTCTTTGATAAAATGTTTTCTGTTTCATCTCGAAATTATGTTGACACACTACAACAATATAGTCGCGTATTAAAACAACGGAACGCCGCAATTTTAAACGCCAAAGAACATAGCCAAAAAATAGAAAGCCTACAAAGTTGGGATGAAAAATTAACTGAAAAAGGACATAAGCTTTGGGATATTAGGTATAGTTTTATGAACAGTTTTAAAACAGACCTTAAATCAATTGTAGGGAGATACGATAAAGATATTCAATGCGAAATATCATACCTTAAGAATGTTCCATCTTTAGATATTTATCAAAACAAAATCAAAAATTCGAGAACAAAAGACATTGCATTAGGCAGAACAACTTTTGGTCCACATCGCGATAATATTACCTTTACTTGGAACAATCGTGATCTTCGCAGTTTTGGGTCAGAAGGAGAGCACAAGCTTTCACTGGTGTTATTAAAATTAGCAGAATTAATTTTTGTTCGGAAAAATACCGGCACCCATCCAACGCTTTTGTTGGATGATCTTTTTGCAAAACTTGACCTAAAGAGAAGTAAAAAAATAGTCACCCTTTTACAGAACCTAGAGACAGAATCCGGTGAGCCGGTTCAAACCATAGTAACGACAACAGATCTATTAAATGTAGAAAAAAGTGGTTTGTTATCTGGGGATAAAGAAAATAAAACATACCACTTAGAACGATAATGCAGCATATTGGAGGACCGCTCAAGAAAATTTTAAAATCAACCGGACTTGAAAAAAGTCTTGCCCAGCAAAATGCCATGGAGATATGGGAGAAAGTTGTAGGAGAAAATGTATCAAAAAATGCAGTACCAGTTGATGTTCAACATGGGATATTGACGATCAAGACAGAAACGCCCGCATGGCGTCAAGAGCTTCATTTTCAGAAGAAAATCATTGTAGAAAATCTTAATAAAAAATTAAATAACAAAGTGATTAAGGATATCCGATTCATATGAGCGTAGAAGCACAAGCATCACAATATAGTGCCGAGAGCATTAAAGTATTAGAAGGACTGGAGGCGGTTAGAAAACGTCCGGCTATGTATATAGGTGATGTGGGTAAACGAGGCCTACATCATTTGGTTTACGAAGTTGTTGATAATTCCATTGACGAAGCCTTGGCGGGTTATTGTACAAAAGTGATAGTCTCTTTTAATGATGATGGCTCAGTGACTGTTGAAGATAATGGTCGCGGAATTCCAGTTGATATACACAAAGAAGAAAAAAAACCAGCAGTTGAGGTTGTTATGACCGTTCTCCATGCTGGTGGAAAATTCGACAAAGGGTCTTATAAGGTTTCCGGCGGTCTCCACGGTGTAGGTGTGTCAGTTGTAAACGCCTTGTCAAAATGGCTATGGGTGGAGGTAAAACGGGATGGTAAGATTCATCGCCAAGATTATAAGATAGGTGATCCCCAAAATTCTTTAAAAACAATTGGTACAGCAAAAACAACTGGCACAAAAGTGTGTTTTTATCCGGATGACACCGTTTTTAAAACTATTGATTTTGAATATTCTATTATTGCTGATCGCCTCAGGGAACTTGCATATCTGAATAGCGGACTTGAGATTATTTTAAAAGACGAGCGAAAAGAAAATGGTGATTCGGACTCATTCAAATTCAAAGGTGGATTAAGTGATTTTGTTAAATATTTAGACGAACATAATAATCCGCTCCATAATAAAATTATTACTGTCAGTAAAGATGGTGGGGAAGTTCCTGTCGAGGTAGCCATGCGTTACGGTAACACCTATAATGATAATATTTTAACTTTTGTGAACAATATTAATACGATTGAGGGCGGAACACACCTTTCCGGCTTTCGGTCTGCGCTAACAAGGGCCATGAATAATCACGCTACAAAAAACAACCTGATTAAGGCAAAAAAGAACGAAAAGATTACTCTTTCAGGAGAAGACTTCAGAGAAGGTCTAACCGCAATCATTAGTA
>Ga0208764_10002856_pt1 | contig 10730 bp, 9 predicted proteins | sample ETNtaG_18_FD_185762 | JGI IMG/M metagenome (GOLD analysis project Ga0208764, IMG submission 185762) | Marine microbial and viral communities from oxygen minimum zone, Eastern Pacific Ocean - ETNP201302SV91 (SPAdes) (version 2) | ecosystem: Environmental > Aquatic > Marine > Oceanic ...
CTGCTTCTATTGCCAAAGCTAATAAATTTTTATTTTTATTTTTTGCAGCATTCTTTAAATTAACTAATGCTGTTTCAACTTTTATATTATCTCTATTTAATTTTAATTTATTAATTCTGTCAATTTGTTGATTTCTTACTTTATTGTTGTCAACTTCTAGATATTGAATATCATCTTCTTCAGATGATTTGAATTTATTTACACCAACAATAATGCTTTCTTTTGAGTCAATTTTTGCTTGTTTTTTAGTAGCTGCTTGTTCAATTCTAAGTTTTGGTATGCCTTTTTCAATAGCCTTAGTCATTCCTCCAAGATTATCAATTTCTTCTATATGTTTCCACGATTTTTTAATTAGATTATCAGTTAATGATTCTAAATAATAACTTCCTCCCCATGGGTCTACTGTATTAGTAATTTTAATCTCATTTTGAAGAAATAATTGTGTATCTCTGGCAATTTTAGCTGAAAAATCAGTAGGTAATGCTATCGCTTCATCTAATGAATTAGTATGAAGGCTTTGAGTACCACCAAATACGGCAGAACAGGCTTCAATTGTAGTTCTAGTAATGTTATTGAATGGATCTTGTCTAGTTAGGCTCCAACCACTTGTTTGGCAATGAGCTCTTAAAGCCATTGATTTATTGGATTTAGGATTGAACTGCTTAATTAGTTTGGCCCATAAAACTCTTGCTGCCCTTAGTTTTGCAATTTCCATAAAATGGTTCATTCCAATTCCCCAAAAAAATGATAATCTTGGCGCAAATTCATCAATTTTAAGACCAGCAGCTATTCCATTTTTTACATATTCTAATCCATTTGCTAGAGTATAGGCAAGCTCTAGATCATTTGTAGCTCCAGCTTCCTGCATATGATATCCTGATATACTAATACTATTAAATTTTGGCATTTTTTTACTAGTATATTTAAAGATGTTTGATACGATTTCCATAGATTCTTTTGGTGGATATATGTATGTGTTTCTAACCATATATTCCTTCAATATATCATTCTGAATAGTCCCCTTTAAGTCTGAGGTTTTAACTCCCTGCTCATTTGCTGCAACGATGTAAAATGCCATTATTGGTAATACAGCACCATTCATAGTCATGGAAACACTCATTTTGTCAAGTGGAATACCATCAAATAATATCTTCATGTCTTCTACTGAATCAATTGCAACTCCAGCTTTACCAACATCACCATAAACTCTTTTGTTATCTGAATTATACCCACGATGAGTAGGTAAATCAAATGCAACGGATAAGCCTTTCTGTCCAGACTTTAAATTTCTTTTATAAAACATGTTGCTCTCTTCTGCAGTAGAAAAACCAGCGTATTGTCTTATGGTCCATGGCTTAGTAACATACATGCTTGAATATGGACCTCTTAAAAAAGGTTCTATACCTGCTCCAAAATGAATATGTTCAAGATTTTTTATATCATCTTTATCATAATATGATTTTAAATGAATGTCCTCTGAAGTTTGAAAAATCTCATTCTTTTCTTTATATGATTTTAAAGAATCTAATTTATCTAAATTAATATTTTCAAGTATTTTCCTACTCATTGCTAATTCTGTTTAATTCAATTTTTTCAGATAATCTAATTTCATAAATAGGCTCAATTATAGTATCAGTTTTAATCTGGGATTTTACAATTTCTTTAGTAACTTCAGATTTAATTTTTCTATTTATATCAGAATAGATATTTATTCCAATTAGCTTTTCCTTAGCTTCATTAAAAAGTTTTTGCTCAATCTTATGGCTTTTTTTAATTCTACTTTGAATTATATTTTTCTCTAGAGATTTAATAAACCCTCCATTTTTTTCTATCAACTTAAAAATCACTAATGATTCTTGAGCTATTGTGTTTGTCAAATCATTAATATAATGTGATCCATCTGCTGCATTTTTTACTTTATCTATATTTGTTTCATGCTTTATGATTAATAATTGATTTAATGCAATTCTTTCAGAGAATTCATTTTCTACATTAAATATATTATCATAAGTAATATTTGATATTGTATTTGCTCCTCCAAATATAGCTGACATGCATTCTGTTGTAGTTCTTAAAATGTTATTATTATAGTCGTATATAGTTTTATTTCTATTAGATGGGGTGGCGATTATGTGTGGGGATGAAACGGTGAAATTATATTCTTTTGTAATGATCTCCCATAAAAGTTTTAATGCTTTTAATTTTGCTATTTCAAAAAAATAATTAGGTCCAATAGAAATATTAAATGCTATTTTATTTGCAACATCTCCATTAAAAAAATTTAAATATTCATTTGCATGACTAAGGCTAAATGCAATTTCTTCAAATATATTAGCCCCAGAATTTTGATATAGCCCTGATTCAATAACTATTGAATTTTTAAAGTTGGTTAACAGAAAAATTTTACTTTTTAAGCTATTTAAATCATCATCCATTGAGTATTCCCAATTTCCAGATTTTGCTAGTAACCCAATAGGGTCATGACTAATGTTAAATGATTTTGAGTCTTTTGCTAGTTTATTTAATGATTTTAAGAAGGAATTAGAGCATGAATTAATTTTAAAAAATAGCTCTATTTTATCTATAGGTATTTTATTTAATAAATCTTCTAAAGAAATTGAGCTATTTTGAATATTAAAATGAATGCTGTTAGCACCCTTTTTAATTAGCTCTAAAGCTTTTGAATTTCCATCCAGTGAATTGTTTACATTTATTTTTTGTGCTATACTCCAGCTTTTAGGATATTTAGAGTCTATACTTTTTATATTATCAGTATAGAATGGTTCAATTATTATATTTTCTTTAGAATTATATTTTGGAATTTCATTGTATCCCAGTTTTTGCAGATCATCTAGGATGTTTTTTTTCCATAACTTGGGATCAGTTTTAATAAATTCATTTAAGATTCTTTTCTCCATAATAGCTATTATTCATTTAAAGTGTCAAATGCTATTATAAATATTTCTTCATCTTCTTTTTTCATATATAGCTTTTCTCTTGCATATTCTTCAAGCCCACTATCAGTTTTCATCTTTGTTAATTTTTCTTTATCTAAGTTTATTCCTTTATTATAAAACTCTTTTTGATTCTCCAATTTATCAATCTTAGCATTCAATTCTCTGTGTACCAACCAAGAATTACTGTCAAAAAATAACATCCATATTGTAAATAGAAAAAAAATTATGAAATAAATATTTTTAAATATTGAAGGAATTTTAATTTTCATCTTACAAATTATTTTTAATAATATTTATTAGTGGATCTACCTCTATTGAATTATTTGTATTGTTATCAATAATTATGTCGCAACATTTCATCATTGGTTCAACATATAACTTATGCATTTCATTTAATCTTTTATTAAATAATTCAATAACTTCTTCTTCAGATCTTCCCCTTTCATTTATGTCTCTATTGAGCCTTCTATTAAATCTTAGATCAGATTTAGAATTAATAAAAACTTTGATGTCAATTAAGTCACTTAACTTTTTATTAGTTAAGATTAAGAGTCCTTCAATAACTATTATTTTTTTTGGTTCAATTAATTTAGTCTTTTCAGTTCTGTTATGGTCAAAAAATGAATATATAGGCTGATTAACATTTTTTCCATTTTTTAATAATTTTAAATGCTCAATCATTAAATCAAAATCTACAGCATCGGGATGGTCAAAATTAATTCTGTTTTTTTCTTCAAAACTTAAGTTGCCATTATCATTGTAATATGAATCCTGCGAAATAAAACCAATATCACTTTTGCTAAACTCTTTTTTTATTTCCTCTACAATAGTAGTTTTACCACTTCCAGTACCTCCTGTTATACCAATAACTAACATCTAATTTATTTTTTTAATACAAGTTTTATTATGCCTAAATTTTCAACTCCAATATACATATATCCATCTGGTCCTTGTCTAATAGACCTTACTCTTCCTATACCTTCTAATATTCTATCTTCTTTGTAGACTCTATTATCTTTTATTTTGCATTTATGAAGGTATTGAAATATTAATGATCCGATTAATAAATCTCCTTTTGAATTTGGATATATATCAGAATTAATAAAAGCCATGCCACTAGGAGCAATTGATGGGACCCAATAATGAACAGGGTCTTCCATCCCTGGTATTGTGGTTTTATCAGTAAATTTTGTGCCTATATAATTTATTCCAAAACTAGCTACGGGCCATCCATAATTAGCTCCTTTTTTTATAATATTAATTTCATCTCCTCCTCTTGGTCCGTGCTCATGTACCCATAATTCTTTAGTAAATGGATTAACAACCATGCCTTGTGGATTCCTATGACCGTAACTATAAATTGCTTTTTTTGCGAGTCTATTACTTATAAAAGGATTATCAATTGGTATTTCACCATTATCAAAAACTCTATATATTTTCCCCCCATCTCTATTAATATTTTGTGGATTTATATCTCGATTACCTCTATCACCAATTGAAAAGTATAAATAATTATTTTCATCAAATTCAATTCTACTTCCATAGTGTCTATCTCTTTTGCTATTGGGTAGAGCCTTGTAAATAATTTCTTTTTGAACTAAATTATTATTTTCTAGTTTAAACCTCATTATGGAAGTATTAGATCCACTCTTGTTTTCATTTGAAGAAGAATATGATATATATATCCAGCCATTATTTTTATAGTCTGGATGAAGTTCTATATCCAATAAACCACCTTGGTTTTTTGCAATGATCTCTGGTAACCCGTTTAGTTTTATTTTTTTTCCATTAATAAAATGGATTAGTTCACCTTTTCTTTCAGTAATTAATATTGAATTATCTTCTAAAAAAACAAATCCCCAAGGCACTTCAATATCAGAGACTATTATTTCATAAGAGAATTCATCACTGTATATTGTAGTGGAGAATAAACTAAAGTAAAGAGAAAATATAAATTTTATAAAAAAATATTTCATTCTATTTTTTCTTCAATTTACAAAAAATAGAATATTCATCTACTATTGAATTTTATATAATTTCAAAGAGAAAAATACATAGATTTATTCTTATATTTGAATTACTATTATGGCTGAAAAAATAAAATGTTTGATTATAGGTTCGGGGCCAGCTGGATATACAGCCGCTATTTATGCAGCAAGAGCAAATATGAAACCCGTTTTATATCAAGGAATACAGCCTGGAGGTCAACTTACTACAACAACTGATGTTGAAAATTTCCCTGGATATCCTAAGGGGGTTTCTGGACCAGAGATGATGGTAGAATTACAAGAACAAGCAGAGCGTTTTGGAACTGAAATAAGGAATGGATGGATAACTAAAGTTGATTTCAATAATAGTTTAAGATTGTGGGTTAATGATCAAGATGAACTACTTTGTGAAAGTGTTATTATTGCTACTGGAGCATCTGCTAAATATTTAGGGTTAGATTCAGAAAAAAAATATTTAGAATTAGGAGGCGGTGTTTCTGCATGCGCTGTATGTGATGGGTTTTTTTACAAAGATCAAGATGTAGCTATAGTTGGAGCAGGAGATTCAGCCTGTGAAGAAGCACACTATTTATCAAAGTTATGCAATAAGGTAACTATGTTAGTTAGAAGAGATGAATTTAGAGCTTCCAAAATTATGCAAGAAAGAGTAGAGCGAACAGGTAATATTGAAATTCTATATAACACTGAAACTAAAGAGGTTTTAGGTAATGGAAGTGTTGTTGAGAGCGTGGCTGTATTCAATAATAAAACAAAAGAAGAAAAAAATATTCCTATAACAGGTTTTTTTGTAGCAATTGGACATACACCAAACACTGAAATATTCAAACCTTACATAGAAATGGATGAGACAGGATATATTATAAATGAGCCGGGAACTTCAAAAACTAATATTCCTGGAGTGTTTGTTTCTGGAGATGCTGCAGATCATGTATATAGACAAGCAGTTACAGCTGCTGGTACTGGTTGTATGGCAGCACTTGATGCAGAAAAATATTTAGCATCAAAATAAATGAAATTTTTAAAATACAATATATTCTTATTAACAAAATTGCCTGCAGCCTATTTTTGTGGTGCAAGAGTAAAATCTATAAATTCTTATGAGTGTAGTGTTAAAATCACCCATAATTGGTTTAATCAAAATCCGTATAAATCAATGTTTTGGGCAGCACAAGGAATGGCCGCTGAATTAACTACTGCTTTAATGTTAACTGATAAGATTAATAAAAGTGGATATGATATATCTATGCTGTTAATTTCAAGTAAGTCTAATTATTATAAAAAAGCTACAGGAACAATAGTTTTTAATTGTAGTGAAGGAAATAGCATAGATGAAATGATGGATAAACTAATTTCTTCCAATACTCCTCAAACCATAACTTTATCTTCTAAAGGTATAAATCAAAATAAAATAACAGTTTCTGAATTTATTTTTGAGTGGTCATTAAAAATTAGAGAAAAATAATTTTATAGTTCATTAAACTAATTCAAAATGACAATTAATAGATTTTTGAAAATTATTCCAAAAATTAAAGATTTTGTTAGTGATCCTAGTATTTCTCATTTAAAAATGGCTCCACCATATAGAAAATACCTATTAGATTTATCAAAAAAGAAATACAATAACTCAAAAAAGGCAGGCGTGTCAGTATTGTTTCATCCAATTAATAACAATATTTTTTTTACATTAATTTTAAGAAATGAATATGATGGTGTTCATTCAAAACAAATAAGTTTTCCTGGAGGAAGAACTGAAAAAAACGATAAAAATATATATGAAACTGCTTTAAGAGAAACTAATGAAGAAATTGGGGTTAATGTAGATGAGATTAAATTAATTAGAAAATTGGAGAATTTATATATTCCACCTAGTAATTATGATATTACTCCATTTATGGTATTTGCATCAAAAAAACTTCTTTTTTATAAGGATAAGAATGAAGTGCAGGAAATAATTAATATTGATTTAGATCAGCTACTAAATACGGGAAATGTAGTGAATACGAAAGGTCCTCATATTTCAAACAGACATTTAGATACACTTGTTCCAGCTTATAAATTTAATGATCATTTTGTGTGGGGAGCTACAGCAATGATATTGTCAGAAGTTAAGGATATTATTAATTCTGTTATATAACTTTTTTCATACTTTTGTATTCAAATTTTTTATATGGGTATTATTAAAAGAAATCCTTTTGGCCACATCCTGTATTTTAAAAAATGGCTAATAAGAATTTTCGGTGTCTTAACTCATAGGAGATTCCGAGGTTTTAATGAACTAAAAATTGAAGGATCAGATGTTATAAAGAACTTACCTGATAAAAATGTTCTATTTGTCTCTAATCACCAAACTTATTTTGCAGATGTAGTTTCTATGTTTCATGTATTTAACGCAAGTTTAAAAGGAAGGGTTGATTCAATAAAAAATGTTGGATACCTATGGAACCCAAAATTAAATTTATACTTCATAGCAGCTAAGGAAACAATGACTTCAGGATTACTGCCCAGAATATTAGCCTATGCAGGATCTATTAGTATTGAGAGAACTTGGAGAAGTAAGGGGAAAGATATTAATAGACAAGTAAAAATGAGTGATATTTCAAAAATAGGAATAGCCTTAAATGATGGCTGGGTAATTACTTTTCCACAGGGAACTACTACTCCTTTTAAACCCATAAGAAAGGGAACAGCACTATTAATTAAACAATACAAGCCAATTGTTATACCTATTGTTATTGATGGATTTAGAAGATCTTTTGATAAGAAAGGGCTTAGGATTAAAAAGAAAAATATATTACAAACTATGGAGATAAAACCTGCTTTAAAAATTGATTATGAAAATGAATCTATCGAAGAAATAGTCAAAAAAATAGAGTATTCAATAGAGCAGCATCAATCTTATTTAAAAGTTATATCTGAGCAGGATTTAAAGATTCAGCAAGAATTAAATAAGAGAAGAGAGTGGTCTTAATTTTTTGTTTAAAAACAATATCTGTTTTCATTTTTAACTTTTTCTGCAATATTATTTCTTATCCCTATTATATCGGGATAGTTTTTATATTTTGTAAATTTCCTTAATCCTCTTAAAAGCATTTTTTGCTTACTTCCTCTAGAAATAGAAATAATAATTTGTTTACATGTTTTATAGATAATATCTACTGCATTGTACAAGTATAGTTTAGAAATATCTATTTGAATTTTATAATTTTCTTGGCCAAATCTTTTAGCATTTTTTTCTGATCTTAATATTCCTGACTCAGCCATGTATATTTCTATTAGTATATCTGATAATGCCATAATTGTCTGCTGATGTTTATCAAGATCTTTGCCAAATTTTTTAACTGCAAATCCATTAATCATTAAAAAAACTTTTTTTAAATTCTTTAGCATTATTTTTTCTTCTGTAAATAGAGTTGAGTAATCTTTTGATTTAAATGAAAATGATGGTAATCCTATAATTTCTTTAAAAACTGCTTTGGTTGGATTTGATATATCAATATTTTTTTTCATAGCTTTTTTAAGAAGCATGCCGATGGATACCATTCTATTAATTTCATTTGTTCCTTCGTAAATTCTTGCTATTCTTGCATCTCTCCATGCGGCTTCCATAGGAGTTTCTTCAGAAAATCCCATTCCACCAAAAATTTGTATTCCTTCATCAGCACATATTTGCATATCTTCAGATGTAGCAACTTTAATTATTGAACATTCAATAGCAAATTCTTCTAAAGCTTTTAATTCTGCATCTTGTTCTGAGTAATTCTCTGAGATTAAATTTTTTATATGATCCTCTATATCTTTTGCTGCTCTATAGCAAGCAGCCTCATTAACATATGCATTTGTTGCCATTTCTGCAATCTTATATTTAATAGCCCCAAATTCTGAAATACTTGTACTAAATTGTTTTCTGTCATTTGCATACTGAATAGCTGCTGTTATAGCTCTTCTTTCAGAATCAATACATGCAGCGCCCAATTTGATTCTACCTACATTTAATGAATTCACAGCTATTTTGAATCCTTCACCTCTTTTACCTAGCATATTTTCAACTGGAATAGTTGTGTCATTAAAAAACACTTGCCTGGTAGAAGATGCTCTTATTCCAAGTTTTTTTTCTTCTTCTCCTAGCACAATTCCATTATTTTCTTCTTTCTCAACAATAAAGGCGGTTATATTTTTATCATTTTCTATTCTTGCAAATACGATAAATAATTTTGCAAACCCTGCATTTGAAATCCACATTTTTTGACCATTAATTTTATAATGCTTTTTATCAGCTGTTAATTCAGCAGTTGTCTTCCCTGAATTTGCATCACTTCCAGCGTTAGGTTCCGTTAAACAGTATGAGCCAAACCATTCACCTGAACTAAGTTTAGGCAAGTATTTTTTCTTTTGTTCTTCAGTTCCATAAAACAAAATAGGCATAGTCCCAATACCAGTGTGAGCTCCAAATGCAGTGCTTACTGATCCGCTTCCGCTTGACATATATTCACATACAAGCATTGTTGCTACAAATCCCATACCCATACCACCATATTTTTCAGGAACATTAACTCCTAAAAACCCCATTTCGCCTGCCTTTTCCATAACTTCTTCAGTTAGTTTAAAATCTTTAGCTTCAAATCGACTTTTTTTAGCAATTACCTCTCTCTCATTAAATTCTATTACAGAGTTTATCATCATTTTATGTTCTTCTGAAAAATCTTCAGGAGTAAAAACATTAGATGATTCTGTTTCTTTAACAATAAACTCTCCTCCCTTTATGTTGATTTTTTCTTTCATATTTAATTATTTTATAAATTCGAAAATTCCAGCTGCACCTTGACCTGTTCCAACACACATAGTTACAAGACCATACTTGTTGTTTAGGTTTCTTTTTCTCATTTCATCAATGATTTGAACAGTTAATTTTGCTCCAGTACATCCTAGAGGATGACCTAATGAAATTGCCCCTCCATTTACATTTATTATGTCTTTATCTAAATCTAATTCATTAATTACAGCAACCGATTGTGAGGCAAAAGCTTCATTTAACTCTATAAGAGATATATCATTTAAATTTAATCCAGATTGATTAAGTACTTTTGGAATAGCCTTTACGGGACCTATTCCCATAATACGTGGTTCTACTCCAGCAACAGCATAATTAACCATCCTTGCAATAGGTTTTAAATTAAGTTCATTGACCATTTTCTCACTCATTATGAGTGTAAATGCTGCTCCATCACTCATTTGAGAAGAATTTCCAGCTGTAACACTACCATTATTTGAAAAAACAGCTCTTAATTTATTAAGAGCCTTTATGTTTGTTCCTTCTCTAGGTCCTTCATCTTTAGAAACAGTATACTCTTTTGTACATCTTTGATTATTATCATCTACATATGTTTGAGTTATATTAATTGGAACAATTTGATCATCAAATTTTCTTTCTTTTTGAGCATTTAAAGCTTTCATGTGTGAATTATATGAGAATTCATCTTGATCTTCTCTTGAAATATTAAATTGTTTTGCAACTGCTTCAGCAGTTAATCCCATTCCCCAATAATAATCTTCTTTTCCTTGATTTACTATTTTGTAATCTGGTGTAGGTTTATATCCTCCCATTGGAATCATACTCATGCTTTCAACTCCACCAGCAATAATACAATTTGACATTCCAGATTGAATTTTAGCTGTTGCCATGGCTATAGTTTCAAGACCTGAAGCACAATATCTATTCACAGTAACCCCTGCCACATCATTTGTTTTTAGTCCCATTAGAGCTATT
>Ga0208764_10002859_pt1 | contig 10725 bp, 14 predicted proteins | sample ETNtaG_18_FD_185762 | JGI IMG/M metagenome (GOLD analysis project Ga0208764, IMG submission 185762) | Marine microbial and viral communities from oxygen minimum zone, Eastern Pacific Ocean - ETNP201302SV91 (SPAdes) (version 2) | ecosystem: Environmental > Aquatic > Marine > Oceanic ...
AATCACCTCTTATTGAACCAGGTTCTGCTTCGAATGATTTTGTTGCTCCTACCATCTGTCTTGTTGTTACAACAGCATTATTTCCCTCTATCACAACAACAACAACTGGACCAGATGTTATGTATGTTAATAATTCTTCAAAGAATGGTTTGTCTTTGTGTATAGAATAAAATTCAGATGCCAATTCCTTTGTGAAAGTAAACATCTTCAATTTTTGTATAAGAAAACCTTTTCGTTCAAATCTGGCAATAATCTCTCCAACAAGTTGCCTTCTTACACCATCCGGTTTGATAATAAATAATGTTTGTTCAGTCAATTTACTTTTTGACTTTGATTCCGCCTTTGACGAATTTTTTTGTCCATTTTAACTTTCTTGGGTCTCTTTTTAGAACCCTCATATTCTTTTTACATTTTGATGAACAGAACCATAATACTGTACCATTATTCAACGCAAGCATTGTCCCAGTACCTTTCGCAACAGGTCTATCACAAAAATTACATGATTTTACTAACAGACTCATTTAGATCATCTGTGTATCTTCTTTGCTTCACGTTCTGTTTCGCGCAGTATAATAATTTCAGACATTCGTACAGAACCTTTTACATTTCTAGTAAGAACACGTCCTTTGTCTTTTCCTTCTAAAACTTTAACTCTGACTTGGATTACTTCTCCAGCTATTCCAGTTCTACCAACTATTTGAATTACTTCAGATGGAGTTAATTCATCAGTTTGTGATTGCTGACTCATTGTTCAGTATTACCACCTTTGATTTTAGCCATTGATGCAACAACTTCGTCTATGATATGTTGCGCATCTCCAGCATCTAAAATTGCTGCTGCAGCTGATGTGACATCAATTCCAAGTGCTTTTCCTAATTCCTGCTTATCTGGAACAAATGCATATGCAGCATTTTGTTCTTCACAAATTAATGGAAGATGTGCAACAACTTCAGGTGGTTCTACATCTTCTGCTATAACAATTAATTTACTAATTCCTCTTTCTATTGCTTTTGTTGCTTCATTGGTTCCCTTTCTTACTTTGCCCGTTTGGGATGCAACTCTAATTGCCTCTAAAATTGGACTAACCAGATCTTCTGGTGTATCAAATTTTACGTAATAAGCTTTAGCCATTATTATCACCCATTGGGATCATCTTCATTCAAAAACTGCCTTTAAAAGGTCTTAAAAGTGTTATCGGGAAAGAATTGATTTGATCTTTTCTATATGTTTTGAAATTAAGTCATCAAGATTTTTTTCTGAATCAGATTCAGCATAGATTCTAACTATTGGTTCTGTGCCACTAGGTCTTACCATTATCCAATTTTTTTTATCAATAATGATTTTTATGCCATCTGTCGTATCAGAGTCAGGAAATTCACTCAAAAGATGTTCAATAATAACCCTAGATTCATCTTTTGTACATTTGATTTTTGTCTTCGTGGTAAAAGATTGTGGTAAATTCTTGATGTTTCCAGTAAAGGTCATTTCTGATGTTGAGAGTAGATCAAGCATCAAAGCCAATGTCATACCTCCATCCCGTACCTGATTATGCATTCCAAACATGAAACCTCCATTCTCTTCGAATCCTATAAGAGCATTTTCGTCAACCATTTTTCTAGACACCTCAACACTACCAACTTTAGTCCTGATAACTTGAGAATTGGTTTGAGAGACTAGTTCTTCTATCAATGTTCCAGAGTTTAGACATGTGATAACCTTCGAGTCTGGATTCTTTGTAAGTAAATAATCACAAAGTAGAATTGCAGTAGTATCACCGGTTAAAATTCTACCTTCATTATCACAAAAAATACTTCTATCACCATCACCATCAAAAGCTATTCCTAGATCTGAATTTGTAAATAAAACTAAATCTGACAAGGACTGAAGGTTATCTGGTGTTGGTTCAGAACCCCTACCAGGAAAATCTCCATCAATGTTTTCATTAATTGAATATACCTCACATCCTAATTCTTTACATAATTTAATCGCAGATACTGCCTGTGTCCCATTTCCAAGATCAAGTGACACCTTAAATTTTCTTGATTTTATTCTAGGAACGTCTAGATGTGATTTTATTGCGTTTATGTACATGTCAACTGTGTTTTGTTCAAAGTGTACTGAACCTAGTTTTGATGAAGTATTCCAATTTTTTTCAAAGAATATTTTTTCTATATTTTTTTCATCATCTCTTGAAATTTCTACACCATCAGAAGCAACTACTTTGATTCCATTATATTCAGGAGGGTTATGAGACGCAGTTATCATAATTCCTCCATCACACCCAAGTTTTTTTGTTGCCAATTCTAGACATGGCGTTGGAACTAATCCTGTCATTACACAATCTAAACCTGAAAAATTTAATGTGGAGGATACAATTTTTGCAATTATATGACTAGACTTTCTACCATCAAAACCAACAACTATCTTTCCTTGTTTGAAGTGAGTTGCTATTGATAACACAAGATCATGAATGAATTCTAAATTGAAATCTTCTCCAAATATTCCTCGTACGCCGTTTGTCCCAAATAATTTTTGCATTGATAGTAATTCAATAGCGATAAATTTGACCGTTGCTGCACAATCATTGCGGGAGTCGCCCAGCCTGGTCAAAGGCGCAGGGCTTAGGACCCTGTCTCTTAGGAGTTCGTGGGTTCGAATCCCACCTCCCGCACCACTTAATTTTTTGAAAAAATTACGTAAGCATATATGTAATTGTCGCTGACCGACCCCATGAAAAAGACTTTAGTCGGAATTACAGTAGTGGGTAAAGATAGAGAAGGAATTGTCGCTAGTTTTACCAATTTTGTATTTGAAAAAAAAGGTAATCTTGAGAAAGTGAATCAAAATGTTATCAAGGGATTGTTTGGAATGTATCTAGAGGCGTCGTTTACAAAAAAGATTGATATCACAAAGTTTGATTCCGATCTACAAAAACTTGCAAAGAAACTGAAAATGGAAGTTAGTAGCCATCATGAAACAAATTTACAAAAAAACATTGCAATTTTTGTTACAAAAGAATCACATTGCCTTGATGTCTTTTTGCGTGATAATAAGAAAAAAGACCTCAAGGGAAAGATTTCCGTTATAATCGGTACTGAAAAAACATTATCTTCAAAAGTGAAAAGTTTGCATATACCATTTGTAGTTATTGATGAAAGAAATCAAGAAAAAGCAGAATCAAAAATCCTACAAGTATGTAAAAAGTACAATATAGATCTGATTGTGCTTGCAAGATACATGAGAATTTTATCACCAAATTTTGTATGGAGATTTCCAAATCGTATTATTAACATTCATCCTTCCTTATTGCCAGCATTTCCTGGTGCACTTGCATATGAACAAGCATATGAGAGAGGAACTAAAATCATTGGTGTTACAGCGCATTATGTTACCGAGAATCTTGACCAAGGTCCAATAATTTTCCAAGATTCTTTCAAAGTTTCTCCTGACGATACATTAGAATCAATAAAACGCTCAGGTCAAAAACTAGAAGCGAGTACATTACTAAGAGCTACCAAAATGCATCTAGTAAACAAATTAGATGTTCGTTGGAGAAAAGTTCACACTAAATCAAAGTGAAAGTAATGAACATTGACGAGCTGTATGATCCTGAATTTAGAAAATTAATCAAATCAAAAAGACCCACGATAATCATTCCTATAGGCTCAATTGAGCAGCATGGAGCCCATCTACCAATATCAACTGATTCTGATATTGTCACAGAAATAGCCTCACGTTTAGCAAAAAAATGTGGTTTCATCGTTTTACCAACTATTAGTTATGGAATCTCATGGGAGCATGAACCTCTTTTTAATTTGAGTCTTAAAGAGGATAATCTCAGGCAAATGCTTTATGATATCATAATCTCGCTTAGTAAAAATCATATCGAGAAAATTATCATACTAAATGGCCATCATGGTAATTTACAAGTTTTAGACCAACTTGATGTTTCTCCAATGAACATCTCTATATTCTCATATTGGCATTTTATGAAGCATGACTTTGATCATGCCGGACTTGTAGAAACATCACTCATGTTGGCTGTTTCAAACAAGGTAAAAATGAAAAAAGCAAAAAAAGGTCTTATCACAAAGGGATTGAGTGTAGACGAATTGGAGAGAATTGGTAAACTTTCTGCAGAACCATGTGGCTTTCCTAAAGTTACAAAGAATGGTATATGGGGTGATCCAACAGGCGCAACAAAGAGAGATGGTCAAAAATTCCTTGCTGAAATAGTTAGAAACCTAGCAAAAGAGTGTCAATCTTGACTTACTGAACTAAGTTGAAAATTTTACCAGTCAACGTTTAATATACTCCCGAGTAGGGTATCCAATAAGTGAAATAAATGTCCGTAGATATGGCAGTAAAAGTACTCGATGAAAGTATCAACAAGATGGTACTGATCAAGTTGAAAGGTAACAAGACAATAAGAGGTAATCTCTTAGGTTTTGACCAACATATGAACCTGCTACTCGACCAAACAGAAGAGATCCCTTCTGAAGGCGATTCAAAAAGTCTAGGATCCATTGTTGTGCGTGGGGATAATGTAATTATGATATCCCCTCCTCCAGAATAGGTGAAGATCTATGAGTAGAGGAACACCATCAATGGGCTTGATGACAAGGAAAAAAACACACATTAGATGTAGACGATGTGGAAAGAACTCATTTCATAAACGTCATCAGCGTTGTGCGAGTTGTGGATTTCCTGATACTAAACTAAGAAGATATTCTTGGATCAAATGGTATACTTAGATGTTAAAACCACTTTTCTCTCTAGGAAATAATACTGAATCATCAAAGATAGGTGCAAATGCACATGTCATAAATCAAATCAATTCACTACAAGTTGAAAAAGACATTCTCACAAAAACAATTTCAAGATTATATGATAATGATTCTGATTTGAATAAAATCCAACGTGATAGATTGTTGTTAAGATACCAACACCAACTGGGAGTTGTAATAGCTAGAATTCAAAAGTTAGAAACTGTCAGTAAACATCCTGATTTAGGACCATTGGGTGAAGGACTAATCACTCTGATGGACCAAAAATTATCGCAATTAGACCAAAGGTTGTACGAATTAACATCAAAAATCCAAATCGCAGAAGAACAGAAAGAAGATCCTGTGAAGAAACAAGCTAAAATAATATCAAAAGCAACTCATAGTACAAAACCAGTTTTTGAAAAACCAATATCAGATTTCATCGAAAAACCAATCCAGCCTTCTGATAAGAAATTTGAAATTACAACATTAACATCGCATCCAAAAATGGATTCCGTAAAACAAACAAAATATGATCAAATGCTTTCGCAGTTAGATAGTGATGTAATAGCACCAGCAAAAAAATCTCCATCAATAAACATTAAACCAAAACAACAAGTTGTAGATGCAGAAACTATAGTTCCAGAAACAACACTTCCAGCAACTAAAGCTCCAGAAATTATAAAACCACATATTCCTGACCAGCCAAAATCAACAGATCAACGACCAATAGAAACTGAAATTGATGATGATGATGATGATGATCTTGAGAAAATTAGATCAAACATATTGAAAACGTTATCAAAAATCGAACAGGCTGAGGTGGATTAATGTCATTTGATAGTGCCATTAAGGCATTATCGTTAGATGCTTTGAAGTTTGTAAAGGATGGATATATAGTTGGATTAGGTAGTGGTAGAGCTGCAACTGCATTAGTTAAATCATTATCAGTTTTTGTTAAAACCAAGAATATAGATATTAAATGCATACCAACATCAATGCAGATTAAATTAATTGCTGAAAAAGGAAACCTTCCACTCATAGACGCAGATCAAGTTGATAAAATTGATGTAGTGTTTGATGGTGCAGATCAGATTGATAAAAATAAATTTCTAATCAAAGGTGGTGGTGGAGCATTACTCAAAGAAAATATTCTGATAAACGCTTCAAAAAAAGTTGTGATAATGGCAGATAAATCTAAATTTGTTACAAATTTTAACAGAGCAATTCCAGTCGAAGTTCATTTATCTGCAAGAAGTTTTGTTTCAAAAAATATTTTAAAAATTGACGGCTTGCCTACTATTCGTACATTAGAACGAGGTTATCCGTTTGTAACAGAAAATGGCAACATTATACTTGATTGTGATTTTGGTATAATTAAAAATCCAAAGGTGTTACGAGATAAAATCTTGAATCTAGCTGGTGTGTTGGAAGTGGGGATTTTTACAAGAAAACCTGATGTAATTTACAGGGCAAGAGCAAATGGAAAATTTGATATTTTATAATGTTCTTGAAATAAATTTACCAACGCCTAATTTGCCCACCACTTCAAAGTCCTCTGCAACTAGATTTCCTCTCAAAAATGTCTTGACCGGCCAACCTTTCAAGTTCCACCCATCATATACAAGATAATCAGAGAAACCACCAAAAAGATCAGAAGAAACCTTAGCCTCTTTTTTAAGATCAATTATTGCTATATCAGCATCATAATCAATATCGAGACTGCCTTTTGACTTTAATCCAAATATTTTTGATGCGTTTCGACTTGTAAGATTAACTAATTGGTTTAGATTTAGACGGTTTCTGTTTACACCTTCACTAAGTAGAATCGGTAATGATGTACCAATTCCTGGAAAACCTGCCAATGCATTCCAAATATCATCACCTCCAAGTTTTAGTTTTAGTTGATTTGCAACATGATCAGTACCTATAGTATCAATTTGATTTTTTTCAATAGCAGACCATACAGATGCAATATCGTTTTTAGATCTAATTGGTGGCATAACTTTTGCAAGATATCCTTCCTGAGATTCATGAGATAAAGTAAGATAATGAGGACATGTTTCAACAAAAATTTTTGTGCCTTGTTGCTTTTCTTGGTTTATTTGTTCTAAAGCAGATGTAGAACCTATATGAACAAAATAAACCACACAATCATACTTTCTACCATATTCACATATTGTTTTTATAGATTTAACTTCAGATTCAGGAGAACGACTATGAGACCATGCTGAGAGACCATCCTGGTTTTTTTGTTTTGCAGTACTAATTGCACAGCCACATTCTTGATAATCTTCTGCATGAACAAGGACTGGACAGTTAAGTGATGCAGCTTGTTGAACAATTTTTTCTACAATTTGATTGTTCATGTCAACCTCTGATTCAATTAATTTATTCTCACCTGGATTCATATCCATGTAAACATGTCCAATTTCTCCTCCAAGATTCATGTATATTTTAAACGAAGAAATTCCTTTTTCATTACAAAACTTCATCCCATTAATTTGTTGTTCGTTAAATACTGAAGCATGAATTGTATAATCAACATAGTGTGTTTTAGAACTGGCATCAAGATGTTTCACTAATGAATTTTCAAATGAACTATCCAATCGTAGCATTCTCATCATTGTTGTAACACCACCAATTGCAGCTGCATGTGATTCTGTTGTTGCTGCTTTATCAATTGGCGAATACACCCCATAGTGTACATGTGTGTCTATGATACCGGGAATGCTGACAAGACCGTTAGCGTTAATTTTCCTATCACATGCAGGAATATCAGTTGTTAATGAAACAATTTTATCATCATCAATGACTATATTCTTCTCTTCCATCCCTCTTGGAGTAATTACATGGGAACCAATTATGACAGAATCATATGTCATTATACTGTGTCTAAGTTTACTTGCTATATTAGTTGACCAAATGAATATACATTGATAAAAAAATTATTAATTTAAGGGCCGATGGCTTAGGGGTATAGCGCCACGTTCGCAACGTGGATGTCGAGGGTTCGATTCCCTCTCGGTCCACTTCTCGAAAACATTATACACTAATTAAAAATAATTAATACATGAAAGTTTTCAATGGTAAACAAGCCGCTAATGATTATATGTCTGCACACACACTAGCATTCTCAACACCAGAGCTAACTTTGATGAGATTTTCGTTTTGGTTAGGTGATATGGTTCCAGATCCTGAGAATAAAGAAGAAAGCATTCCAAGATTAATGACATACGTGGAAGAGAAAGATTTTGCCCCAGTTGAAATTATAGATGATGACAAATATGTTCCAACTGGTGCAGTGTTGGGTTCAGGAATGTATGGTAGTGCAAATTCTGAGTCTTCTAATGAAGACCAGTTTTGTTCTGAGTGTGGAGGAAAGAATTCATCCTTGGCAAAATTTTGTCGTGAATGTGGAATTAATTTAGTTTAGATTATTGTTTTGTGCCACATTTAGTACAAAATTTGGCATTTGGTCTAAGTTGTCCACCACATGCAGTACAACTCCCTCCACTTAGTTTTGGAGGAAGTAAGGATGGATCAGGTGTTGGTAGTGTTCCAGGTTGACTAAAAGCATCAGGTGTTGACATAACAGATGGTGGTGCACCAACTGGGTTTTCTGCACTACCAGAACGTGGTCCTGATTGCATGCCACCAGCCATCATTCCAGGATTACCCATTCCAGGCATTAATCCAGGAGAGTGTGTTCCACCTGCTGATGCCCCTGCTGAAATTCTATCAAGTGTTTTTTTCATTTCCATTAATACTTTGATTGCTAGAAATTCTAACGCTGAATAAGCAACTGTATAATCACCTAATTTTTGGAAGAATTCTTTATCTGAGAGCTTTCCTGCTTTGTACAAATTATTGGCGTCAAGAAATGATTCATAATATCCTTGAGATTCATCAAATAATGCTTGTAATTTATCAAAAGTCAGATTTAATGTATCAATTTCTCCCATTGACATGTTTGAAATTTAGTAAAATCAGGTATTAATAGTTTAGAATAAAAATAGAAAAAATTAGTAGAGCCTAAATTTTTTCAAGTGCTCTATCAATCATGTTTTGATATGTCTCTTTGGAACCTGCGCCTACTTGTTGTGCAATTATTTCGCCTTTGTGAAGGAGAATTAATGTTGGGATGCTAAATACATTATATTTAGAAGCTAATTCTCCTGCTTGATCAACATTGACCTTAACAAAATTAACTTTCCCGTCATAATCTACAGCAAGCTCTTCCACAACGGGTCCTACCATACGGCAAGGTCCACACCACTCTGCCCAAAAATCAACAAAGACTGGTTTGTCTGAATTTACGACGTCTATTTCCCATGTTTTGGTATCTGTTACTTGTGTTATTCCCATAACTATCAACATAACTCATTTAATCATATCTAAATATGTTCACATGATTCTAAGGTTGAGTTACAAGTAATTTTTAAAATTAATTTTTAAAATATACTTAAATGACGTAGAAAAATAAGCGCATTATGAGTCAGGAACTTAGATTAAAAAAATTAAGAGGTTCTGGCGGTTCAATAATGGCAAGAGTGACAGATCAGCAACAAACCAAAGGAAATCTTGGAGGGCCAGATCTATTTTTAGCACCTATAGGAAGATTAGATCCAGATAAAATTTCTAAACATACATGCAATACTTGTGAAAAAGAATTTGAGGGAAGTCCTAAAATTGATTTTGAAAATCCAAATGAAGAAGTTGCTGAGAATTTAATTTTGGTTGAACGTGGACAATATACATGTCATGAATGTGGTTCAACAATTGCAGAGTATCGTGACTTTAAGAAACCTGATGAGATGGGTCAAGTTGGACTTGCAAATCCAATTGAACAAAATGAACAGTCGTCATTTACTGATTTTGAGAATTTTGCAGAATCAACTACAATGCAAGAAGAAATTATTTCACAAACAAAGCCAATTGATTCATCATTTAGATCAATAATGGGTATGGATGTATATGATGAAAATGCAAAAAAAATTGGAATTGCAAAACAAGTTGGAGTGGATTCCAAGCAAAAAATTGTTCTTGTAATATCTGATAATGAAGGAAGTGACGTCACCGTCGACTGGGACAGAATGGGAACTATAGGTGAGGTTATATTTTTAGGGAAAAGTAATGCAGGTTCTACAGAAACATCAAATATACAACCTGGTGAAGGATTGAGATGTTCAAGTTGTAATTTTGACAATAAAACTGATTCCAAATTTTGTGAGAGTTGTGGAACACAGTTATAGAATGATCAGGTAAGATTTATCTTACTTATTTAATGACGAATCGTAATTTGGCTTCGAATTCAGTGAAAAATTTAGTTAAAGATGTAGTAATTATTGTCATAGCTATAGCTGTTATCTGGATTGGATTACAAGTAATCTTTGGTACTGCGAATCCATTCTATGTTGTTTCAAGTGGTAGTATGATTCCTACCCTGGAAGTTTATGATGTCATAGTGGTTGAAGGAAACACATCGTTTGGGGATGTAAAGAAAGGTGACATTATAGTTTTCTACTCACCTGCAAAATATGAGCTTGGTGAAGAAAGAGTAATTGTCCATAGAGTGGATAGTATTATGAGTGAAGAACCAAAGATAATCCAGACTAAAGGTGATAATAATCCACGTTCAATGAAAAATGTTGATTATCCCATTACAGAGAAAATATACCTTGGAAAAGTTGAATATGTGATTCCACAAATAGGTTATATCACACAAATTTTACAACCACCAATAAATTATATCATAATTGCAATAATCATTGGAGTTATGATTGTTAAACAAGTATACAAGAAAAAGAAAGAACCAACTTTCCAGAATACAGGAACATCTGTAGAAAATGAACAAAATCAATCAGAGAAAATTGATGATATAAAATTAGATAGTGCATATGTAACTAGTACAGAAGAGTCAGAAACTAAAGATGATGATGATGAGTCAGTCACATCT
>Ga0208764_10002864_pt1 | contig 10711 bp, 14 predicted proteins | sample ETNtaG_18_FD_185762 | JGI IMG/M metagenome (GOLD analysis project Ga0208764, IMG submission 185762) | Marine microbial and viral communities from oxygen minimum zone, Eastern Pacific Ocean - ETNP201302SV91 (SPAdes) (version 2) | ecosystem: Environmental > Aquatic > Marine > Oceanic ...
AACTTTCTACTGAAATAAATTCTACAGTAGAAAATATTGGAGCTAGAAGATTGCATACAATTATAGAAAAAGTTTTGGATGAAATAAGTTTTACTGCTTCAGACAAAGCAGGGCAAAAAATAAAAATTGATAAAGATTATGTTAAGAAAAATTTAGGTGATTTAGTAAAAGATACAGATTTATCAAAATTTATTCTTTAATTTTTCTTAATTTAACAATTAAAGCCCCTCTTCCACCCATTTTTTTATCTGCTTCTTTCATTTGTATTACTTTTGAATCTAAGTTTGGATTATTTTTTATAAAATCAGGTATGGTGCCTCTTAATGTACTATAATCTTTAGATGCATACACATTATCATCTACATTTGAATGGTGTCCCTGGCCCGTTATAAACAAAATTTCTGAAAATCCTTTTTCATAACACTGTTCTATAATTTCAGTAACTTTTTTATTGGCATCATTGATAGAATATCCGTGAAGATCAAACCTAAATTTAGAAGGATTTGTTTTTTCTGATATTCTTTCATCTTTATCAAGAATTTTTGAAGGATCTTTTAAAAAATCCTCCCAATCCTTTTTATCTTTTCCGGATACTTTTTTTTTGTTACTCAACTATTTTTGATCTCTGCAAGGTACCAATTAGGATTCAAACTTGAAGTTTTACGAGTAAATTTCCATCGATCAATAACGGTTCTTATTTTGTTAGGATCGCCCTCTATGACATTATCGTCTTTATCTTTCTTGACAGATATAATTTCACTAACAAATTTAACAGTAAAAAAAAGAGCGGTAGCAGTTTTATCAAATTTTTCAACGACTGAGGATTTGATTCCTACAAATGTTAATTCTGATTTTATTTTTTTTTCATTTCTTTCCTCTATTGCGGATTCAAAATTTTCTCTCATCTCTTTTGTTAATAGATCTTTTAAACTTTTTTTATCGCCCTGAGCAAAAGAATTAATGATAGTTTCATATGCTATCTCTGCTCCTTTTAAAAATTGTTTCTTTTGTTCCGTATCAAATTCGGTTTCTGATTTTTTTGTTTGAGATTTTATTTTCTCTTTGAATTCATCAAATTTCTTATCAGAAAAACCACTGTACACCTTGTCCTGATGACCCGTTTTTCTTCCAAGAATGTTTCTTAATCTTAAAATTATAAACCCAGCAATCATTGCCAGCAGTATAATGTCTAGGTATCCAAAGCTATTACTCATTGTTTGATAAATATACATTATTAATATAATTTGGAAACTGACAAATGAACACAATATTATTATTTTTAATTGGTATTCCGGCGTTGGAAATATTTGTAATGATCAAAATTGGCGAAAACATTGGTGCATTTAACACGGTTTTTTTAATTTTTTTAACGGCAATTATAGGTATTTATTTTGCCAAGATTCAGGGACTAAATACATTAAGGTCTGGTGTATATAATTTATATAAAAATCAAATACCATTATTTGAGATTGTCTCAGGAGCATCTATCGCGCTAGCAGCCTGTTTGTTGATAATCCCAGGATTTGTTACCGATGCCTTTGGTTTTTTATTACTGTTTCCTTGGACACGAAAAATAATAGTAAAATCTTTTATTAAAAAAGAAAATAATGTACAAACAAAATCACAAAATTATATTGATGGTGAGGTAGTGGAAAAAGATAACGATAAAGAAAAAGGAAATGACCTATAAAATAGTTGCCAAATATATAAAAGATTTATCTTTTGAAATCAACGATGCTAAATCTTATTTTCTTCTAGAAAAAAATATAAAAGATTTCATAATTAATTTTGAAATAAAAAGCAAAAAATTAAAGGATAGTATAATAGAGGTAGATACAACTTTATATCTTCTATCAAAAAAAGATAATAAATCTTCGCCCATTTCAATTTGTCTTTCTTCTGTTGTAAATCTTGAAAAAAAATTTGAAAAGGAAGAACTGCAAAAAATTATTTTGATAGAGGTTCCGCAAACCATTTATCCTGAAATTAGAAGCACCTTAATCTACTTGTTTGATAAATGTGGTTTTAAAAATGTTAATTTTGAACAAAAAGTTGATTTTAAAAAACTATATGAAAGTAAAAAAAATTAAAAAAAATTCTTTTTTAATTCTGACTTCAAAAAAGCATTATGATTATTTAATTCTTCAGCAGATGGTTTTATAATAATTTTTTTTCTATTTTTATCAATTTTAGAAAAAGTATTTACATCATCAATTATATTCTCGTTCTCTTTGGAAATTAATGATGGCTCTTTTTCACCAACCAAATTAATATAAACTTCTCTCAAAAGTTCACAGTCTAACAAAGCATTGTGTTTTGTTCGTTTGGACAAATCAATATTGAATCTTTTGCACAAATTATCTAATGAATTAGAAGAAGCAGGAAATTTCGATCTTGCAACCGAAAGGGAATCTACAATCTCTTTTATATTTAAAATTTTTTTATTAATTTTTTGAAGTTCAGTGTTCAAAAATTCAACATCAAAAGGCGCATTATGTATAATAAGTTTTTTTCCTCTAATAAATTCCAAAAGTTCATCAGCTATATCTTTAAATTTTTTTTTATCTTTTAAAAAATCGTTAGAAAAACCATGTATTTTAAAAGCTTCCTCTGATATTTGTTTTTCAGGATTAATTAGTGTGTGAAAAACTTTTTTTGTAGGAATTAAATTTTGTGTTTCAATACAAGCGATTTCTACAATTCTATCGCCATTTTTTGCTGATAAACCTGTGGTCTCAGTATCCAAAAATATTTCATTCATAATTTTTTAATTAAAAATTCTATTCTTTTTTTTAATTTTTTTTTAGTACTATTATTGTAAATCACATAATCGCTTATTTTTATCTTTTTACTTGGTTTAATCTGTCTTTTTTCCAAAATTGTGAATATCTTTTTGTCCCCTCCTGAAGAAACATATCTTTTCAATCTAATATTTTTTTTGGCTCCAACAAAAACAATAACATCAAAATATTTTGTAAGTTTACTTTCAATTAAAAGTGGAATTTCAAAAATTTTAATTTTAATGTTTTTTTTTGGTTTCATAAAAGTCTTCATTTTTCTTCTCACTAGGGGATGAATAATTAGCTCCAGTTGTTTAAGTGCTGTTTTGTCTTTTTTTATAAAATTTTTAACTTTCTTTTTTAAATTCTTTGTATTTTTAAAATTAAACTTTTTTTTAACTTTATTTATAAAGATTCTTTTTTTATAAAAAGACTTCACTGCTTGATCAGCACTAAAAATAGGATGTCTATTGCGAGACATTAGTTTCGCTACTGTTGATTTTCCTGACGCTAAAGAACCTGTAATGCCTATCTTAATCATTTTCTAATAATTGAAGAGCTTTTTTATTTACTGGCGGCATGAGACCGGTCCACATTTCAAAAGCTGATTGAGCTTGATAAATGAACATCATTTTCCCATTTTCAATTTTATGGCCGCGTTTCTCGGCTTCTGAGAGAAAATTTGTTTTTTTAGGATTATAAATAACATCATAAAAAAACTTTCCTGGGCCTATTTGATCATAATTTATTGGTATTTTATCACTTTTTTTAAGACCTAGGCTTGTAGCATTTATTATCATATCAAAATTTTTTATCTCTCCCCATTTTACCAACTCTAATTGAGGAAATAGTTTTTTTAAATTTTCAGCTTTTTCTTTCGTTCTGTTGCTTAACATAATTACAGCAGCCTCCAGTTCCTCTAAAGCAAAAATAATTGAAGGAGTTACTCCTCCGGCCCCTAAAATTAAAATTTTTCTCCCTTTAAAATTATATTTAGTTTGCAGTAATGCTAATTTAAATCCATGAATATCTGTATTGGCCCCTATTATTTTATCTTTCTTTTTATAAATTGTGTTAACTGACGGAACTTTTTTTGAAATCGCCAACTCGTCTAAAAAAGGTATAACTGATTTTTTAAATGGAACAGTAACATTAATGCCTTCAATTTCCCCATTTCTCATTTGTGAAATTATTCCTTCTATATCAGTTTCTTTGATCTGCTTTTTTTCATAAACAGCGTCAATATTGTTTTGTTTAAACCAATAATTATGCAATCTGGGTGATAAAGAATGTTCGATTGGATTTCCTATAACTAAATATCTTTTCATTTTATTGTGTTTAAATATTCTTTAATTTTTTTAACTGGCAACCCCATAATTGTATCTTCATCTCCCTCTATCTTAGAAAATAAAGATTTCCCATCAGCTTCTATTTGATAAACGCCATAAGCATACAATTCGTTATCTTTTATCTTGTTTAGATACGATTTAATTTCGTCCAAATTAAGTTGTTTCATTGTTAGATTGGAAGAATCCGTATAATTCCATATCATAGATCCATTTTTTGAAATACAAACAGAACTAATTAGCTGGTGTTTTTTTCCATTTAGTTTTTGTAATATTTCAATAGCTTCTTCTCTAGTTTTTGGCTTTGAAATTAATTTTCCCTCCAAATCAATGACACTATCTGCTCCCAAAACAAGTTCTTCGGGTCTTTTTGTACTTATTTTATTTGCTTTTAATTCGGCTAAATTTTTTGACACTAATTTTGGTGTGGCATTTTCATTAAGCATGGATTCTTTGACTTGATCCTCATCAATATTGGCAGGCATAACATCACAGTTTATTTTGTTGTTTTGTAAAATATTTTTTCTTACCCCACTCTTTGACGCCAATATTATCTTCATTTGCTTTTCTTAATTTCATAAATTTTTATAATAGAAGCAGCTGTTTCCTCCACGGATCTTCGAGTTACATCTATTGTGGGCCAACTAAATTTTTTGAACATTTTTTTAGAATTTTCAACCTCCTCTTTTATTCTTTCTACGTCTGTATATAAATTTAAGTCGATATTTTGATTGGTGTTGGCTCTAATTTTTCTAATTTCCGAAAGTCTTTCAGGATCAGCGAACAATCCTATAACACAAAATTTTTGGCTTTCTTTCTCTAATAAATTTGGAATTTTTTGTTCTAATACCAAGGGTATGTTTAATGTTTTAAATCCTCTGTTTGCTAAATAAATAGAGGTTGGAGTTTTGCTCGTTCTACTAACCCCTAATAAAATTATATCTGCTTTGCCTATATCCTCATTTTTTTTTCCATCATCATGTGTCATTGTAAATTGAATGGCCTCTATCCTTTTATAATACTCTGCGTCTAAAACGTGTTGTGCGCTTGGTTTGTGTGTTGCTTTTTGATTAAGTAATTTTGAAAAACTTAAAATTAAATTTCCCAATACACCAAAACACGGAATGTTATTCTTTAAACCTTCGCCATCTAAATGTTTTGCCAGCTTAGTATCAACTATTGTGTATAAAATAATGGAATTTTTTTTCTCCTTGCATTCTTTAATAATTTTTTCTATTTGTTGCTCAGTTCTTGTAAAAACAAATTCCTTTTTCTCATAATCAAAATTAGTGAACTGTGATTGTAGTGCTAGAAATATTCTATCCAGAGTTTCCCCTGTGGAATCGGAAATGAGAAATATCTGATATTTAGTATTCATCAAACTCTGTGGATAATATTAGTATAATTAATTAATATTAACAGTAATTTTAAAAACCATTTTTTTAATAACATTACTTAACAAGTTCCTAACAATTAATCTAATGTTAACAATTTAATACTTTGTAGTTAACATTGTGTATAATGTATAAAAAATCAAATATAGACCCATATTTAACTCACCGCATATGTAGATAAAATAGGAAATATCACTGTTTTACTAATCAACATGACCTATTACATTAAATATATTTTGAATCTATATTATTAATTATTATGAACAGACTTACAGATTGTATAATTCATAAAAAATCTTCTGGAACTCCAGTGTGGTTTATGAGACAAGCTGGTAGATATTTGCCTGAGTTTCAAGAAATAAGAAAAAAAAATCAAAATTTTATAAAACTTTGTTTAAATAGTAATTTAGTAAAAGATATTACTATGCAGCCTTTAAAGAGATTTGATCTCGATGCAGCAATAATATTTTCTGATATTTTAATGATACCTTATGGCCTGGGACAAGAAGTAGAATTTAAAAAAGGATATGGACCAATGTTAGGAAAAATAGATTTAGACAAGATAATTAATACAAACTCCGAGGATTTTTTTAAAAAAATTAATCCTGTCTATGAGGGAATAAAAAAGGTTAAAAAAGAAATAAAAGATAAAAGTTTAATAGGATTTGTGGGGGCCCCTTGGACGCTACTTCTTTATATGATTAACGGACAATCTCCTAAAAAAAATTTTAATTTTAATGAAATTAACAAAGATAAATCATTAATTAATAAATTATTGAAAAAAATAGAAACAACAATATGTCTACACGTTGAAAAACAAATAGAGGCAGGAGCAAACGTAATTCAAATTTTTGACTCTTGGGCAGGTTTGTTGCCCGATAAAGAACTACAAAATTATTGTTACAAGCCGACCCTTAGAATAGTAGATTATATAAAATCTTTAAATATACCGGTCATTTGTTTTCCAAAAGGAATTGGAAAAAATTATATTAATTTTAATTCAATAGTTAAACCTAATTGCATCAGCATAGATTATGAAGTAGATCCGAAATGGATAAAAGAAAAATTAAAAGGAACGCCAATACAAGGGGGGCTTGATCCCAAAATATTACTTACAGACAGAGATAATATTAAAAAAAATACAGAAAATTATATTAAAACTTTTTCAGATTACCCTTACGTATTTAATCTAGGACATGGTGTTTTGCCAGAAACTAAGCCTGAGACAATCGAATATTTAATTAAAATAATTAGGGAAAAAAAATAAGATGAGGCAAGCAGTTGTTTTGTTTAATCTAGGAGGCCCTGATAAATTGGAAAGTGTTGAACCATTTCTTTTTAATTTATTTAATGATCCAGCGATAATTAGTGTTCCTTCAATTTTTAGATACCCTTTAGCAAAATTTATTTCAAAAAAAAGAGCTCCAATCGCAAAAAATATTTATAGAGAAATTGGCAATAAATCTCCAATTCTTGAACTAACACAGAAGCAGGCAAAAAGTTTAGAAAATAATTTATTAAAAAAAGGAGACTACAAGTGTTTTGTTGTTATGAGATGTTGGCATCCGAGAGCCGAAGAAGTTATAAACCAAGTTAAAGAATACAAACCAGAGGAAATAATATTATTGCCTCTTTATCCTCAATATTCAGCCTCAACTTCTGGATCTTCTATAAATGAATGGAATGAGCTATGTAAGAAAGAAAATTATAATGTTAAAACAAGAACTGTTTGTTGTTATCCAACAGAAAATTTTTTTATAGAATCTCATGTTTCTTTAATCAAAAAAACCTTACAAGAAGTTACAAATAAGAATTTTAAATTAATTTTTTCTGCACACGGGTTGCCAGAAAATAAAATAAAAAAAGGAGACCCTTATCAATGGCAAGTCGAGGAGACAGTGAAAGAAATAATGTCAAAAATAAAAAATGAAAATTTAGATTATATATTGAGTTATCAAAGTCGCGTGGGTCCTTTAAAGTGGATCGGACCATCCACCGATGAAGTTATCATTAAATACTCCAAAGAAAAAAAAGGGATTGTTATAGTACCAGTAGCCTTTGTGTCGGAACATTCGGAAACTTTAGTAGAATTAGATATCGAATACAAAAAATTAGCTGAAAAAAATAACTGCAGTTTCTACAAAAGAGTGCCAGCATTAGGTGTTGAAGAAAATTTTATAAAAGGATTGGAGGAATTGGTTTTAAAACCAAAAACACGAGGTACTTTTGTTTCATCTATAATGTGTCCTAATAAGTACACAAAGTGTCCTTGTTTGAGATTATAAAAAAAATATAAAATGAATGCATATTTATTATTTAAATCTCTTCATCTGATAGCAGTAATTTCTTGGATGGCAGGCCTTTTATATTTACCAAGAATTTTTGTATATCACGTAGAGAATAAAGAAAAAAAAGAGACCACAGATATATTTGAAGTGATGGAAAAAAGATTATTTTTTTACATCATGCGTCCAGCAATGATTTTTACTTGGATTTTTGGATTAATATTAATTTATATAAATGGAATAGAAGTTTTTTCTCAATTGTGGATGCAAATAAAAATAGTCCTTGTAGTTTTGTTGTCAGTTTACAATGACTATCTCGGTAAATGCCTTGTATCATTAAAAAGCAACACTAATACTAGATCTTCAAAATTCTTCAGAATAATTAACGAAGTTCCTACTATTTTATTAATTGCAATAATATTTATTGTGGTTTTTAAGCCTATTTAGACTTGAATATTAATTTTTATTCACTATATTGGTATTACTTACCTTAACGACAATAATCATATGAACTTACAAGAACTAAAGAAGAAGACGCCTGCAGAGCTTATATCGGAAGCGGAAAAGCTTGGTATTGAAAACCCTAGCACGCTTAGAAAGCAAGAAATTTTATTTTCTATTTTAAAAAAATTAGCTGAAAAAAATGAGCAAATAACCGGAGGCGGTGTTTTAGAAGTATTGCAAGATGGTTTTGGTTTTCTAAGGGCTATTGAGTCCAACTATCTTCCTGGGCCCGATGATATTTATGTTAGTCCAAGTCAAATTAGAAGGTTTGGATTAAGAACCGGAGATTCGGTCGAAGGAGAAATCAGAGCGCCCAAAGACGCAGAAAGATATTTTGCTTTATTAAAAGTTAACCAAATTAATTTTGAAGATCCTGATAAGGGAAGAAATAAAATAGCATTTGATAATTTAACTCCACTTTATCCAAATCAACAATTAAAAATGGAGGTAGAGAAAAACGTTACAGAAAAAAAACCTGATCAAACAGCAAGGCTTATTGATCTTGTAAGTCCAATTGGTAAAGGACAAAGATCACTTATAATTTCTCCTCCCAAAGCCGGTAAAACAATTATATTACAAAATATTGCAAATTCTTTAGCAGCCAACCATCCAGAATGTTATTTAATGGTTTTACTGATAGACGAAAGACCAGAAGAAGTTACTGATATGCAAAGAACTGTCAAAGGAGAAGTAATCAGCTCAACTTTTGATGAACCAGCCTCTAGGCACGTGGCTGTTGCAGAAATGGTCATAGAAAAAGCCAAAAGGTTAGTCGAACACAAAAAAGATGTCGTAATACTATTAGACTCAATTACTAGGTTAGGAAGAGCATACAATGCGGTTGTTCCAAGTTCTGGAAAAGTTTTAACAGGTGGGGTTGACGCAAATGCACTTCAACGTCCAAAAAGATTTTTTGGGGCCGCAAGAAATGTTGAACAAGGTGGATCGTTAACAATTATATCAACCGCTCTAGTTGACACAGGTAGCAGAATGGATGAGGTAATTTTTGAAGAATTTAAAGGAACAGGTAATTCAGAGCTAATTCTTGATAGAAAGGTTGCTGATAAGAGAATTTATCCAGCTGTGGACATAACTAGATCTGGAACAAGAAGAGAGGAACTATTATTTAAAAAAGAAGATTTAACAAAAATGAATGTTCTTCGAAGAATTATAAGCCCCATGGGAACGATGGATGGGATAGAATTCTTAATTGCAAAACTTAAAAATACAAAAAATAACGCTGATTTCTTTATATCAATGAATAAGCCTAATTAGTATTAATGGATCAAGGTCTACGAGATTATCAAGATCAGAAAAAAAGTATTGAAAATTTCTTTCCAAGATTTCCAAACAAGCCAGATTTTCAAGGAAAAACAATTCTTGAGTTTGGTTGTGGCAGAGGAGCTTTTTCAATTGATCTTGCCAAAGAGAATCCAAAAAAAATAGTAGGGATAGATACGAATAAAGAATACATTCAATTTGCCAAAAGAAGTTTAGAAAAAAATTTTTCACAATATTCTAATAAAATTAATTACGTTTGCGATGATATTAATAGTTGGAAAACAGAATTAAAATTTGACTATATTGTTACAAAAGAAGCATTCGAACACACAGTAGAATTACAAAAAGTTTTAAACTCTATGTACAATTTGTTAAATCCCAATGGATTAATCTATGCTGGTTTTGGCCCGCTTTATAATTTTTTTAATGGAGATCATGGTTTAACAAAAGCCTTTTTGCCTTGGTTTCATCTGATTTTGCCAGAAAGTTTTTTGTTAAAAAAATTAAATAAAACAAGAGAGCAAAAGATAAGTTCAATAGAGGAACTAGGTTTAAACAAGTATTCTTTAAAAGAGTATAAAGATTTTTTTAAAAATTCAAAATTTCAGATAAATTTCCTAAAGACTAATTGTACATCTAATAAGTTGGCCATACCCTTTAAAGTTTTAAGTAAGATTAATTTTTTAGAAGAGTATTGTACTTTCAATATCTTTACTGTACTTCAAAAAAAATAAACTTATTAATGTTGACCTTTAGAAAATTATTGTAATATACTTAGTTTAAGTGCGGGAGTAGCTCAGTGGTAGAGCGAAACGTTGCCAACGTTTAGGTCGAGGGTTCAATTCCCTTCTCCCGCTCCATTTTTATGACTGATTTAGCCGATAAAAAATGTATTCCTTGCGAAGGTGGAATTCCCGGTTTTGATATAACCGAAATCCATAAATATCTTAAAATGGTTGATGGATGGGAAGTAAAAGCTGATGATGATAAAATTTATTATTTAATTAAGGAATTTAAATTTAAAAATTTTTTGGAAAGCCAGAATTTTGTAAATAAAGTTGGAGATGTAGCAGAAAAAGAAGGACATCATCCAGATATTTGGTTTGGCTGGGGATATGCCA
>Ga0208764_10002865_pt1 | contig 10707 bp, 10 predicted proteins | sample ETNtaG_18_FD_185762 | JGI IMG/M metagenome (GOLD analysis project Ga0208764, IMG submission 185762) | Marine microbial and viral communities from oxygen minimum zone, Eastern Pacific Ocean - ETNP201302SV91 (SPAdes) (version 2) | ecosystem: Environmental > Aquatic > Marine > Oceanic ...
GTTGCACCATATTTTATGATGACACTATACTATACATTCCGAAGTCCAATTTCATCTAAGAAAAAATTTGGTATTCTAATTTCTTATCTTGTAATTGTTATCTTATCCATAAGTATAATTTTCCTGGGTGATACAGTATATCCAAATGTTATTGAAATTGATTCATCAAAATTCTTTACTGGAATAGCTACTCTTGGTTTACTGCTTAGATATGATTATTTCTTATTATTGATAATATTGCCCGTAATTGTTGGTTTAACTATCTTAGCAAAAAATTCGTTTAAACAAAGCGATTCCATAATTATGCTTATTCTTGGTACCATGATTGCAGGTCCCGTATTAGTAATGTTTACAAATTTTTATGAAATTTTACCTTATAGATTTGTTCCATTAATTGTATTCTTTGCAATTAGTATTGGATTATTTTTTACAAAGATGCCTAAAAATAATAATTTAAAAAATTAATTCATGGAAAATAAATTCTTAAGAATATTTATTGACTAGTTTTATGATCTTATCAATTTGTAAATCATTAAGATTAGGATGACATGGGATTGTAACTATATTATTTCCAATTCTTTCAGTATTTTCTAATTTAATTTTTGATCTATATCTAGACATTTTATGAACTGGCTTATAATGAGTGCCAGTTTCAATTCCATTCTCAAACATTTTTTTTCTAAATTTTTCACGATTTTTTACAATTATCCAATACAAATGATAATTACAATCTTTGTCAAATCTAGCTTTTGATTCTATTGTTAATTCTGAAAAAAATCTTTTTGCAATTTTTTTCCTGATAGTATTCAATTTATCTAATTTTTTCAATTGAATTATTCCTATAGCTGCAGAAAATTCGTTCATGTAATAATTATTCCCAATTTCTTTAACATCGTAATCTGTACCTTTCCTATTTGTGATTCCGCACCAGCGTCTTGCTAATAGTATTTCCCTAATTTTTTCATTATTTTTTTCATTTATTGTAATTAGTCCTCCTGTTGGCATTGCCAGATTTTTTACAGGATGAAAACTAAAACAAACGGCATTTCCATGTGAACCTATTTTAGAATTTTTATATTTACTTCCTGCTGCATGTGCTGCATCCTCTATAATTTTTAAATTATTTTTTTTTGCTAATGATTTTATTTGATCCATATCACATGATAAGCCTCCAAAATGAACTGGTAAAATTATTCTTGTTTTATGAGTAATTGCTGATTTTAGATGTTCTGAATCAACATTCAATGTATCTTCATTTATATCAACAAAAACTGGTTTTCCTCCATTCATTACAATTGCATTTGCAGTAGCCACAAATGTCATTGATGGTAAAATCACTTCTTTGTTTTTTATATCGTATAACGACAAGGCCAAATTCAATGCAGCTGTTCCACTGTTTACTGCGATACAATTTTTTGAATTTGTATATTTTTTAAATTTATTTTCAAATTCTTTTACTCTTCCCATTCCTGCACCATTTGCCCAAATCTTACTTTTTAGAACGTGTTTAACTGCTGATTCTTCTTCTTTGCCTATGGAAGGATCAAATAATTTAATCAAGTTCTTCATAATCATCAGAAAACATCTAAAATTAAATCTGTTATCATTAATACTTCTCTATTCACTTATTGATTCTTTGAGTCTAAAAGTATCAAAAGCTAATTAAACCTGATTTCAATAAATATTGAATATGAATGATTATGAAATCATGATTTCAGGTTTAACGCGTGAATATCCTGAATACAAATATTCTACAAAAGAAATGATAGATCTTTTAGGAAATAAATTAACAGATAAAGTTAAAGAAAATATACTTCAATTAGGTGTAGAAAATAGATTTTTCATTAGACCTTTTGAACGTTATATTAAATCTGATGGCGAAAGAATAAAATCTAATTCTGATGGTGAACCAATTTCTGATCTATGCACAAAAACTGCGGAAAAATGTTTACAAAAATTAGGTATAAACAAAAATGATATTACATGTGTTGTAGCTGCATTTGAAGATAATGATTTTCTAAGTCCTGGATTGTCTTCGATCATTCTAACAAAAATGGGATTATCCAAATTTATTCCTCATTATAATATTCAAGGAATGGCATGTTCCACGCTTCCAAAACTATTGGAATTAGGAAAAAATTTAATCCATAATGATAATGATAAAATTCTTTTTGTAATTAGTGGATGCAATTCAGGATGGTATTTACCTCATTTAAAAAATAATATGAGTGTAAAAAATCCAAAAGAAATTAATTCAGAACAATATGATCGAGAACAACAATTATCAAAATGGGTTTCAACTATGTTTTCATTTTTATTTGGAGATGGTGTTGCTGCGTTCGTTATGACAAAAACTAATTCTGATAATTATGGAGTTAAAATTGGAAAAATCACACATGCAGTAAATTTTGATAATAGTGATTATAGAAAAGCTTGTGTAAGATTAGTTGGAAATTCGTCTAGTCATATGTATGAACATGAATTAACTGCAGGAAGTGATATTCTACAACGCTCATTAGACTATTCAAAGAAAGTTTTATTCAAATCGTTCAATAAACAAAATGAGCAATATGATGAAAATATTGCAAAAGAATTCATGTCTACACAAAAAAAAGTCATGATTCATACGGGAAGTTTAAAAATTCTTGATGGATTCCAAAATCTCTACAAATTAAATGATAATCAAATAAAAGAATCATTTGATACATTACAAGAGTATGGAAATCTAACTGGAGTTAGCATTCCTACAGTTTTAGATAAAGCAATGTTTCAAAATAATTCTCTTTCTGGTAAAGGATTGTTAATTGGAATAACTATGGGATTTGGTCTTGATATTGTTGAAGTAGAAAAAGATTAATTTTTTTTAATAGTAAGGTATTAGTTTAAAGAATTTTGGTTAGTGATAATGAATTCAAAAATTCTTTTTTGGATGAATGATGATCTCTCAGGATTAGGTCTACCAAAAATATTAAATGAAAAGTATAACCTAGATGTCTATAGTATATTTGATATAACAGATAAACAAAAAATTTTCCTTCAAAATCAAAAATTGATAAACTTTACTAAAATCTGGTTTTATCATGATTATATTTCAAAATCTTTTCCAAAAGCTGATAGAGTATACCTGAAAAATATTGAAAAAAAGTATGATCTTCATCTGTCTCTACTCATTTCAGCTGAACGATTTTTTACAAGTTCTAATCAATTTTATAACTTCACAGAAGAAGAAAAACTATCAATTGTTGAACAGACGTGTAAATTTTTTGAAAATACACTTGATGAAATAAAACCTGATTTTGTTATAATGGGTATAACTACACTTCTTCATAATCATATTTTCTTTAAAATATGTAAAAATCGTGGAATTAGAATTTTAATGATAAGACCATCATTTTTAGCAGGAAAATATGTCATATCAAATTCAATTGATAGTTTTGAAAACAAGGTTTACGAAAAGAAATTTAATTTTCGTAATAATGATGAACTAACTAATTATTTACGAAATTATAATTCTACTGAACAATCTAAATTTGTAAGAGATAATTTTCAGAATTCAACTATTCAATATTTTAAAGCAATTTTACAATACATATTTTCTAAAAATTCTAATCCAAATACCCATTTTACCTATTTTGGTCGAACAAAAATAAAAGTAATTCAAAAAATGATTTCATATACTATAAAATCTAAAATTCGTAAATCATTCATTGATAAAAATCTACTATATAAAATAAAAAATAAAAAACCATACATCTATTTTCCATTGCAGATTGAGCAAGAACGTTCTCTATCTTTAGCTGCACCATCTCATACTGATCAAATCGAAGTGATAAAAAATATTCTAAAAAATTTACCAGATGGTTATGAGCTTTATATCAAAGAACATCCTATGATGACTCTAAGAGGTTGGCGTTCAACAAGTGATTATAAAGAAATTATTAATCTTCCAAATGTAAAATTATTCCATCCAAATCTAAAATCTGATATTCTTATAAAAAATTCTTCGTTAGTAATCACAATTAGTAGTACGAGTGGGATAGAAGCAGCATTTATGGAAAAACCTTCAATTATTTTTGCTGATGTTGATTATACATCAATTTCTTCAGTACAAAAAATGAAATCAATTAATGAATTATCTAATTTAATCAATCATTCACTAAAAATGAAACCAAATATAGATGATCTTAATGATTATCTTAATCTTGTTGAATTTAATTCATTTGAATTAAATCTTCTAAAATTATCTTCTGAATTTGATAGTCAGTTTCATTTTACTGGTCTTCTAGCAGATGTTGAAATCCCACTTGAAAAAATGAAATCTTATTTACATAATAATAATGATATATTTGAAAAATTAGCAATACAATTTATAGAAAAAATTAAAAATTAGAATTATTTTAGTGATACTCCGCCATCTACTGGAAGAATTGCACCTGTTGTCCAAGAAGAATCATCTGATGCAAAATATAATGCGGCATTTGCAATATCCTTACCTTTGCCAATTCTTCCTAATGGATGTTCTTTAGATGTAAGTTTAATTTTCTTTTTGGAATCAAGCCAAAATTTTTTTGTCATATCTGTATCTACAACTGCAGCTGAAATACAATTTACTCGTATATTGTATTTTGCATATTCTAAGGCCCATACTTTTGTTAAATGTATAATTGCCGCTTTTGCAGCTGAATATCCATCAGCATAAAAATTCTCAAAGGCTTTTAGTCCTGCATCGGATGCTATGTTAATTATTGATCCCCCATTTTTTTTCATATGTGGAATTACTTCTCGTGTTAATCGAAATGCACCGTTAAGATTCACATCTATTGTTTCTAACCATTCACTTTCAGTGATTTTATCTAATTGTTTCATTTTTGGCAAAACACCTGCATTATTTATTAAAACATCAATTTTCTTAAACTTGTTAATAGTTTGTTGTACGATTTTTTTTACTTCTTTATCTTTTGTTATGTCTCCTTTTACATAAAATGAAGCTTCAATTTCACGTGCAGTTTTTTTCAATGTTTTTTCATTTTTGGCTGCAATTACAACTCTTGCACCTTGTTCGACAAATAATCTTCCAATTTCCTTCCCTATGCCTCTACTACCTCCTGTTATCAATACAATCTTATTTTTTAATTTCATACTAACCACACATAATTTTATATTTTATCTCGTTAAAGTTTTTCATTAAATCTTCTCTTGTTAATTCTATCAAATTATAGTATCTTGTGATTTCATACTCTGATTCATTTGATCTAATGATTTCCCATCTTGTTCCTTCATTAGTTATTTTCTGTTCAATTGGAACCACTTCTTTTAATTTCCAGCCACATTTTTCATGAATTTTCATCATATTTTCATTATCTGAAAATAAAAATCCTCTAATTTTTGATAACTTTAGTTCATCAAACATCCATTTCAAATACACTTTCTCAATTGTTGTCATTAATCCAGGAAGTTCAAATTCAGGATCTTTCATCATTGTATCTAAAATTGCAGAATTTGATTCTTCATGAAAATCAGATGTACTGATTATTCCTATTTTTTGTCCATTTACATATATCATAAATACAATTTTATCAATATTTGACAAGACTCCGTCATTAATCCATTTTCTTGTTTTATTTTCATTTATTTCAAAATCACTTCCAAAATTTTTCCTATACAGTTTTCTCCATTTTGTTATTAACAAAATTGTTTCTTCTGAACTATCAATTAATTTTAAAACTATGTCATGTCCTTTGTATTGCATATTGAGTAAATCCATATTTTTAAAATTTTTAATTTTTTTTAATTTATTATGATAATAATTAATTGTCATATTTTTACAATTTATTTCTCAAATTTTCTAATTAGTTGAAATGCCTCTGCAGCAATAAATCCTGAAACAGTTCCCCATTTCCCTGCTGTGTGTTTAATACTTTCAATTGATCTTGGATGTGGATATTTTCTAATTTCGTTTTTATATAATTTCATTGCATTAACTTTATTTTCTAATTCATTTTTTATATCAATAAAATAATTTGGTTTGAAATCATATGAAAAAGACCATTCTGTAGATGATAACAATTCAAAACACAATAATTCTTTTACTTTCATTTCATGAGGTCGTATTGCAGTTAGTACTGATTCATATACAATTCTATGATCAACATTAAGATCTCCAAAATGTGATGTGTAAATACGCTCTGGTTTTATTTCTATAATTAAATCTTCTACTGTTTTTATAATTCTTAATAAAGAAATTGTATCTAATTCATTGTCTGGAAAATCGTAGAATATTGTTTTTTTAACTTTTAAAAGCTTACAAACTTTTTTGGCGTCTTTACGTAATTCTATGATTTGCTTTTTTACATCATTTTCTTGTTTTTTTGTCATTTCATATTTTGAATTAGTTTTGTAATTTGTGCTTCTTCTAGATGTAATTCCTGTAGTCAAATATGCCACTGAAACTTTATCACCTTTTTTTGCATGTTTCAAAATTGTTCCTCCCATACCTAAAACCTCATCATCAGGATGTGCAACAATTACCAGAATATTCAATATTTACAAAAAAATTTTGTGATATTAATTGTTTTAGAAGAATTTCTAGTTTATTACGTAATTGTTTTTAAATGGCATAAAATTACAAAGTTTGTTAAAAATGAAAATCAGTAATTTCGTTTTCAATGATTTGAAAACGAAAAAACAGAAAAATGATTTTATTGAATTTCTACGTTATCAAACAAACGCAGAATTTGGTGGATATAGAATGTTTGATGGTACTAGAACTCATTTAATGCATGTTCCTGAAGAGCTTTGTAATCTAATTTCATTTTTAAAAACTAAAGAAAAATCAGCAAATCATAAATTTGAAAATTTCCTTGAAATTGGTTATAGTTCTGGTAAAGCTAACACAATTTTTAATAAATTTTTTAATTTTAAGCAAATTGTTGCAATTGATGATTTTACAGCAGAAATGAGTTCTACTGATTTGTTAGCAAATCTCAAAAGAAAAAATCTTACTTTAATTTGTGGCAGCTCTTATCATAATGATAATCAAAAAATTATCAAGAAATTTGCTCCATACGATCTAATTTTTGTTGATGCAAGTCATGAATACAAAGATGTGAAAAAAGATCTTAATAATTACTCAAAATTATTATCATCTGGTGGAATTTTGATTGCTCATGATATACATAGTCTTGAATATGATGGTGTCAAAAAAGCATGGAATGAATTTAAACGTCATACTGCTTTTTCATTTAAAGAAATTGTTTATAAAAAATATTTTTTTGTATGTGGTTTTGGTATCGCTATAAAAAAATAATTTAATCTTCCATCTTTACAAAACTATTTGTTTTGAATTCTTTTCTATAGACATTACCTGCTGTAAAGACTCTATCCTCAAAAACTGAATCATTTTCTCCTAATCCTAACAAATATTTTTGAACATCAGTTAATTTTTTTTGTATTAACTCATCGAGATAAATTCTTTGATTTAATAATTGTGGTATGTCTCTACGTCTTACATCCATAAACAATACTCGTCTTCTTTGACCTGTCTTATTTGTTGTACCACTATGCCACAGATTTGCATCCATGAATACTATACTAGATTTTTTTACATCAAGAAATATTTCATCTTTATGTTTTGTTTTTTCTTTTGTATTTTCTTCAATCCATCCTTTTAGTTTATGTGTTTTAGGCACTACACGTAAATGTCCATTATTCTCATCTGCATCATCTAAAAATATCATTATCACAATATTTTCTGTAGCATCAGATTCTTTTTTTGGAATCCAATCTATGTGTAAATCTTGTTGGCCTGTACCTTTTTTTGGTTCTCTCATATCCAATGCTCCAATTTTGGCATCATCTCCTAGTATTGCTAATACTACGTTCAAAATTTCTTCATTAGTAATTAAATCAAAAAATAAATCATTCTTATTGAATAAATTTCCTAATCTATATGCTCCAGGTTGAAAGTTTTTTCCATATTTCATATATTCCTCTTTGCCTTCCCATCCTCCTCTCCATGCTTCTTTTTCTAAAAGAGAATCAATTATTTCTGCAAATTTTTCTACAGGCAATTTAGATTTTTCAATAACACAATAACCATTTTTATCAAAAAATTTTTTTTGGCTTTCTGCTTCTGGATTTATTTTGATATGCTGTTTTTCAAAAACTATATTCAAAGAATTTATCAATTATGAAAAATTTACTTTCAATCTAAATTAATCTTACTATATTTTTAATTTATACAATGAGATTTTCTTTCAAAAAAACAAGTTTTTTTGTAGAAGTGTTAAAAAGTGACTTATCTCAATTAATAATGAATTGGCTGGTTCAAAAAACTCTAATTTTGTAGAAAAGTTGACTCCATATTTACAACAAAAACTTGTTGAAACTAGTGAAAAATATGGTATTGACTCTGAAGAGTATAGGGCATTTGAAAGACAATATCTAAAATCTAAAAGTGAAGATGAGGTTAACCATGATGACCGTTTAAGACATTATCAATCTGAAGTTCATGTTCATTACGAAGGTAAACCTTTGAGAGGAGTTGAAAGATTGTATCGAAGAACAATTCTTTTGGAGCCTACCATGGTTTGTGCTGCTCATTGTCGTTGGTGTTTAAGAGGACAATATCCACAATTTGGGTTAACCGAAGATGAAATAACAAATTTTGCTAGATATGCTGGAAGTGATGAGGTAAAAGATGATCTAAAAGAAATTTTAATTACTGGAGGTGATCCTTTCATGGTTCCAAAAAGATTAGAATTTATTTTCTCTCAAGTTAATAAATTTGCTCCAAATATTGAAATTATTCGAATTGGAACTAGAGTACCTGTTCAAGATCCTTCCAGAGTAAATGATGAATTAATTTCTATTTTAAAATCAGTTGATCCTATAAAATTAGAAATTGGTACTAACATTAATCATCCATCAGAACTTACTGTGGAATCAAGAAAAGCATATACGGATATTTACAAAGCTGCTTTCAAAATTTATGATCAATCTGTATTACTAAAAGGCGTTAATGATAATGTGGAAGTTCTAAATGAACTGTATGACGGATTTCGATATCTTGGTATTGAATCACATTATCTTTTCCATTGTATTCCTATGCAAGGAATGGAGCATCATAGAACATCTGTTCAAAAGGGTTTGGAAATAGCTTCTCAAATAATGAATTCAGGAGGTGTTTCAGGTCGTGCAAAACCTATGTACACATTAATGACTGATTTGGGTAAAATCACATTATATCATGGAACAATTCTTGAACGCAATGAAAAAAATGAATTATTAATTCAATCTCATTACACAATAAATGATTTCAAATATAGAAATCCTTCATGGGAGTTACCCAAATCTGCTTTTGAGGATAAAAATGGTTTCTTGAGAGTGTGGTATCCTGACGGTGTCGATGATGATGATGGTCTAAAAATTTCAAATAAAAAAGCAGATATGGAACATTATTTTTCTATACCGATTAATCGTATTAAAAAATAATTAGTAATTTTATTTTAAATAAGATAATGCAGATGCAGCTGCAACCCAAGTTCTAAGGTCTTGATAAACTGGAACATTGTGTTTTTCAATTAATTTTATCATTTTTTCAGTGTATGGACCACCATTTCCACCACATAAAATCGGTTTCTTTTTTTTCTTGGAAACTTCTGCCAAATATTTTACGATTGTTTCTTCTAGAGGATTATCTTGGAATACAAACCAAGGCATTATAATATCAACATTTTTTTCATCTAAGAATTGTTCAATGATAAATTTGTAATCTTTTACAGTTGCTCCGCCTGTTATATCTACTGGATTACCATGTTTTGTTATTGCATATGTATCCGGAAAATGTCTTTTTATTTTTTTAAAAATTTTGGATGATAAATGAGGAATTTTCATTTTTCCATCTAAATAATCCATGGATGAAATTATTGGACCGGCACCGTTACTACATAAGGCAACACGATTACCCTTTGCAGGAGGTTGCCATGCCAGTGCTTTCGAACATCCAATTAACTCTTGATAACTATCAACTGAAATAATTCCTGCTTGTTTGAATGCACCCATAATCATTGCGTTAGAACCACCAAGGAACCTGTGTGGGATGCAGCTTGTTTTGCACCGGCAGCAGTTCTTCCACTCTTCCAAATTATAATCGGTTTTTTCTTTTCTTTCATTACACGTTTTGCAGTATTGATGAATTTTCTTCCATCGCCAAATCCTTCAACGTATAATCCAATTACTTTAGTTTGAGGATCATTTGCAGCATACCAAATCATGTCTGCTTCATCAACATCAGAACGATTACCAAAACTAATCATCTTTGAGAGACCAAACAAATCAGCGCTTTCTAACATACTAATTCCCATAGTTCCACTTTGGGAGAAAAATGCAACATTACCTAGTTTTGGACGTACCATTCTTGTGTGATCAAAAAATGTTGTATCTAATCCATTTGCTGCATTAAACATTCCAATACAGTTAGGACCAATTACTCGAATTTTGTGCTTTAATGATAATTCTTTAACTTCTGCTTCCATTGCTGCTCTGTCACCACCAAGCTCCTTACCATTCCCTGAGATTATCACAACACTGTGAATACCTTTCTTTGCACAAGTTTTCATTATAGGTCCACATGCTGAGAGATCAACACAAACAACAACAAGATCAATTTTTTGTTTTATTGATTCTAATGAAGGATAACATTTGATT
>Ga0208764_10002869_pt1 | contig 10691 bp, 4 predicted proteins | sample ETNtaG_18_FD_185762 | JGI IMG/M metagenome (GOLD analysis project Ga0208764, IMG submission 185762) | Marine microbial and viral communities from oxygen minimum zone, Eastern Pacific Ocean - ETNP201302SV91 (SPAdes) (version 2) | ecosystem: Environmental > Aquatic > Marine > Oceanic ...
TCTCCGGGGGAGCAAGTGAGTCGATCTCCTGGGATATCAGGGGGAGGCTCAGTTGGAAGCCCTCATCGTTCAACTCGTCGTAGTTCTGTATCTCGACGTTGAACTTGTCCCTGGCGTTTCCATCGTTGTACACGTCGAATACAAGGGTGTAATCGACTTTCGGCCTAAGTTGGATGAAGGCCAGCTCCGCGCCCACCCTAAGTCTGCTAAACTGCTTGAAGACAGTCATTACCTTCGCCTCCGTTGGAGAAGTTGCTGCCGTAACAGGTGCACCATTCCACTGGGTGACGGTTGCTGTTATTGTGACGACCTGTTGCCCTTCTGGCTGCCTCAAATCGGCCCTAGCAGCAACCTGGAATGAAGTGTCGCCCGGGGGAACGGTGGCTGAGCCTGGTCCGGCTACCGAAATAATCCCCTGCTGGTAAGTCAGGTCAACCTTCTCGGAGAAGGTAGTGGGGTTTGTCAAGGTGCAGTAGATGATTGTAGACCTCAGTGCGCCCGGGTAAACCTCGATTGGGGCTGGTTGATCGCAGGTAAGCGAAACGTCCGGGGATGTCTGTGCTTGGACTGCAGCCACTCCCGAGCAGAGGCTCATGAAATAGACAACCAGTATCATCAAGGGTACTCTAAACGATGCACTCATCAGTAAATCCTCTGATTAACCGTATTTGAGGCTTCGCCCAAGTCGGGCCCCAAATGTGTCAATATTACAGGTCACAATTATGGTGGACCCGACCGGATTTGAACCGATGACCACTCGGTTATGAGCCGAGCGCTCTAACCAACTGAGCTACGGGTCCCCGTAGCCATCGCCGATGAATATCAAGATGAACCTTATCTTGCTAGGGTTGTACCTTGGGCATCAGGTATCCATGACTAAACCTAGTGTAATGGTTTATGCCTAGTCCCCTTTTCGGAAGTCTGAGTGAAACTATGGAGAACAAGGGAACTATTGCAATTATAATTGGGACGCTGCTTCTGATGGTAAACGTCGGAATAGGCGTCACAGGGACGATAGACGGCATCATCGAGGGAACAGTGGCGGATACGGTAGCAGGGAGTTACGATGGCTTGGATGATGATGGCAACCGGGATTACACGGCTGACTTCGACGACGACTGGATCAACGCATCTTCCGAGAAGGCGTACTTCGCAAACTCGATCACTAATCTGGAGGAAATACTGGCGGATTCGACGGTTGAAGCCACCTACGAGAAGGTAGGCCCATTCATCTACTACGAGAATACGACTCGAGAAATAATCGAATTCGACTATGATGAGGGTTCGATAACATACTCTGGGTACGAGACATTCGAATGGTGCGAGGATTGCACATGGGCGGATGACGAAGGGGTAGAGCACGCATCGGTATCGGGTGACACTGTTGTCAACCAGATAAACATCCTATGGAATACGCAGAGGATAGCAGGAATGGGTAGCGGCATCGAGTACGGGGAGATATTTGCTAAGGCAATGTTCGCGGCACAGATGGTCGAATTCGACCTTTCCAACAGGGCCCCCAGCATATGGGCCTCTGAAGACATAGAGTCGATGGCAGAGGCAGCCGGCGGAGGTAGGTTCGGCAACATGAGTGCGGAAGAGCAAGTGCTATTGGGTTCGTACGCAGCATCACTATCCCAGAGCGGCCTTGATGGTTCTATGTCATCTGGAGACTATGACGAGACAGCGATAAAATCGATTTTCTACAATGCAAATGACGGGAGTGGGAATTGCATCGCTATTACGTGCGACATAGGTCCGGTGCTAATCGCGGGAATGGGTGCCCCAAGTGCTGAAGTCACGGCTAACAGAGCTGCTCTTTATGGGTACTCTGGTGATTTCGCCACACACATGGACTGGGCTGTTTACTCGATTGCAGCATCCAAGTTCGTTGAGCATGGCGGAGGAGCAGAGGTGAACAATCAGACCCCCCAGTTGAAAGAAAGGTTCGCAGAGGTCAGTGGAGTGACCATCAATGACCCTGCTACGCTAGAAAACCTACTATTCAACGAGAGTGTTGGCCTCCTCACCTCATTCGAGATAAGCGGAATCCCCTTGCCCGGAATGGTTGTCGGACTCCTACTTCCTCTCCAGAGTGCGGACTACTTCGGCGCTATGACAACCTACAACGTAGGTCTACTTACGATAGCAGATGTTGCCGGATACGTCGAGCCTTGGGTGGGCTTAGGGCTAACTGGCAGCCCCACTGAGTTCGAGTTGATTCTTACTGGTGGCCAGGGGACCATGGTTTCCAACGACTGGTGGTTGACTGCGTTCGGCGACTATGACCCATTGGGTGGGACTTACATCCCAATCGGACTGAATCGCGATAGTTTCGCAGGCATGTCAAGCCTCTCCCAGGAAAAATCCGATTTCATCCTTAACGATCCTGACATTGGACTCAAGAGTTCATTCCCTGGGCCATTCATGTACGGTGAGCTCTCGGGCTTGAGTCTGCCTGACTCAGAAGGAGTGCAGCACACATGGGACGATGCCTACGTCGCGTCGCTATACGGCATCTCAGAGGAATCTGCGCATGCTCTGAGAGATTGGGTCGCAAACTTCTACTTCGACACGGTGATGCCAGTGTTGCTGAACTTCGTAACTGGAAACACCCCCTATTACTCGATGCCAATAAGCAACTGGTTGTACGGTTGGGATGACGCGGTTAGCGCGTACTTCGGTTTCTTCTCCTGGAATAGCCTCGAGACGAATGCAACTTACTACGGATCTGACGGCATCAGCACAGGAGACTGGTCAGTGTTCAAGATGAGTACGAAAGGAGATACCATGGGCCAGAGGATGGCCCAGGGATACATCAACTCGGATGGAGATGGAATGTGTGACTTCGACTACGATGCAAATGGTGACTTCATTGGTTACGACCTCGATTGCGAAGATGGGCAGGTGTACGGGATGACCGAGCATCTGACTTGGAGGGCCCCTCACAGGGAAGAGGGGGCAAGTGGTCTCCTGACCGCCCATGCTGGGAATTCCGATACTTCGTTGATGGGTACCGCAGGTTCGTTGGCGACTCCCAACGACCCGTTCAGCTTCAACGTGGCAGGATACGCAGTTGCGACCTCCGTGGTAGGGAGCGAGACTACCTACAAGGGAATAGACATGGTTGAGCATACAGTGACTGTCGAGCCCACCAACACGCAGATTCAGGGGAAGCTGGTTGGCTCTTCCACCTATGTTGATGTGATTCCAGGTGCTCTACCCGTGTACCTGGGAGCGGACATAGATCTGAAGGTCGAACCCGTTACTACAGCGATAATGTATGGGAAGGTCAAGGTTACTTTCCACTTGGACACGCGTGGACCCGGTTTCTTGAACCCGGACCTCTCGGAAAATAGCACTGAGTCGATGCCGGTATTCGAAATCCATGTTTTCAGTGAGATCGATGATGAGGGAGCTGAGGACTTCACTGGACAGGTCTCGGACAATCTGGGCCCCATGGGTTGGACCAACTTTGGAGGAACGGCTGGAACCGCGTTGACTGTCGTACACTCGATAGTCGCCCTAATGTACGTGGCCTCGATTTCTTTGTTGGGATATGGCGCTAGGTCGATTCTGGCATCAGAAGAAGAGTGAGTGGAATTGTGCTTCTCCAGAAGCATTGTATTCTGCAACTCCTCAACTAGGTGCAACCGTTCCGAGGTGCCAGCATGAGGCTCAAGCACATAGACAGGATGAGGGCTATCGCGGTCCTCTTCATGGTCGAGGTCCACACAGCGGCAATCGTCCCTCCCAGTGGGATTACTGTGGGTCATCCTGCAGCATTTGTTGCAGCTGCCTTCGGAGGTTTGGCGGCACCGATGTTCATCACAATTTCCGGATGGGGGATGTACAGTAGTGCCTCCAGAAGATCCTCGGAGGGACATACGGCTAGTCAGTGGGCGAATTGGATTGTTCCTCGATTTGTTCTCCTCTGCTTGTGCCAGATCATGGTTAACGTCCTTCTGAACGTTGAGAGGGGAGGGAGATTCGAGTGGCACACTCCAGGAGTTCTGACGATGCTTGCCATTTCGGCCGTGATTTGCCCTGCAATAGTGAGGACCAGCATGGGAGTCAGAACGATGTTGATGCTACTTTTCTGCGCATCTCCCCTGGTTCTCGGAGTGAACTCCGGACCCGAAATGGGATGGTTCGAAAGGGTCGATTCCAACAGCATGGAGGAGTGGTTTGGGAGACTACTGTGGAACGGGACCTATCCGGTTTTGCCATGGTTCTTCTACATACTCCTTGGGACAGTTCTTCACGACCTACGTGGCGACTGCAGAGCCAGGGAGAGATGGATAGTTTTTGGAATAATAGCTACTTCAGCGACATTGGCCTTGTCCGTGTTCGAGGAGGTCGACTGGGCTCTGACTTCAGGGGATGCAATCCTCACATTCTTCCCCGCTAGTATGCCCTTCCTGATCGTTTCGGGAACGATGGTTGCATTGGCCCTTAGGATTCTTGAGGGAGAAGAGGAATCAGAGGGGGAGCCGCTAATGGGGGAAAGTCTGTCACTTTTGGAGCCGGCCGGGAGGATGTCGCTGACGATCTACGTTTCTCACTTCGCGGTTCTGGGCGTAGTGGCCCTAATGATGGAGGGTGAGCCGCGGCTGGCCCTAGTTCCGGCTTTCCTGGTAACTATCTTGCACACTCTCGTCTGGATACCTCTAGCGATAATGCATGAGAGGCACATCTCCTGGCTTTCCCTCGAGGAGTTGCTGAGGAGAAGTCAGTCATCCAGGTAGTCCGTAGTCCACGTAATCGGCCCGAACCACGTCTCTCCGGCATCGTTGGCGGCTCTGATTCGTGCATGGTACTCGGTGCCACAGCAAGATAACCCTGTTATCTCCAGGCTCTCGTTTCCGACTTGGGTCCCGCCGATTTCTACGTTGTTCGACCATGCCGATGGTTGTGTCCCCCCATCCGTCGTCCCGTAGAAAGCAGTTAGCGTGATGTTGGTCCCATTGTCGTACGTCTCCCACGAGATATTGACAGAGTTCGACTCAGAGATGCTGGGGGATTGCAGGTCCCTAAGGATTGCCGGATACTCGTAGAAGTCTCCCCTGAGTGGGTCTTCGATCCAAACGGGAAGGTGAGAAAGTGCGTCGAAAGTAGCCTGGTCGAGTGGGAACCCCCATGCAGCGTGGTATGGGGCGAGGTTGGCCCCCGTCGAATTCGAAAGATGGAGGACCCATGCGTTGAATTTCTCCTCGTCGGTCGAGGGTACCTCCGCTGCGGGCAGGTCGTAGTAAACAGATAGGGCAGACGTTATCTCGGCCCATGACCACTCCTCCTTTATCATCAGGAATGTCTCCAAGGCCACCCAGACGGACCAGTCCGCTATGTTGGCACCATTCTCGAAGTACGACCTGGTCCGTGACTCGCGCTGGTCCGGGGAGACTGCCCCATGGCCAGCGATGCCGACCAGGTCCTCCATCAGGTAGATGCTGGCGAAGTTGCATCCAGTCTCTGTAGTCCCCGGAAGGGTAGAGGGCATCCACTGGTGGTTGTGCCCCAGTTCGTGGAACATGCCCCAGTCCCCCTCGGTGCTCATATGGGCAAGGTTGACCACATCTGGGACACTGAGGTCATGGGCCATGAAGGGGTATCCGGAGTGCATCCAGCCGGCGGAGATCTGCGCATCGAATACGGCCCTCTCGACTCTCGGCCACGGTAGGAAGCCATACAGCTCGTGCTCCATCCCTAGGGCCTGGTCCCACCAATCCATCAGGTCGTCTGGATCTTCAAGATCCCTAATCTCGTGGCTTGGCACGGAGAGGATGAACTGATCACTCCCTATTTCCGCCCAAGGCGCAGGTGCATGCCGGTGTGTCTGGATCCAGTCCTCAACATCGGTCTCGCCGTGGTTGTAGGTTGGCGCATCGACGGCGTTGGAGATGGTTACTTCGAATATCCCCAGTGTCGAACCCGGCTCGATGGCTACGTATATGGGGCCACCGAAGGAGTTTCCGACTTCCATGTCAGTGTCATCGACATACCACCAGCGTACTATCTCTGGATGACGGTGCAACTGGTCCTTCCCCCACAGGTTGTCGCTATGGGTGCCTACTAGTATGTAAGTCCCAGAATTCACTACGCTAGGGGGGATTGTGACCGAGACAACCTCTCCGGGGGCGGCGTAGGTCCCGGTTGTCATCCTCACGTGGGCCCTCGCTGATGAGTATCCGAAGTTCGAGGGCAGGCCGCTCTGGTTGCCATCCACGGACACCGTTCGAACGACTCTGCTGGCATTACTAGGGACTTCTCCCGGGAACTCCTGATGGCTGGGGTGAGATGGAAGCTGGTCGGCGGGCAGGCCTTGGGTCAGTGCAGCCTCGACCCGAAGCAGGGCATCTGCTACTGGGTCCTCGCCGAGATCGTACCCCACGTCCTCCCAGAGGGTGCCGTACTCGATTACCGTCCACCCCGTCTGGTTCACGACCTCCCTGAGGGGCGCCCAGAAGTCATCGAAGTCGAGGGAGACCACGCTAGTGCATATGGACAGTGTCGAATCGGCAATTTCCGCCTCTTCATTTGAGAGAGCATTGCCTTCGATGCGATCCTCCCGGATTGCCTCGATAGCTGCCCTGGGGCGTGAAAGCTCGTGAGGGGCCTGGCTCATGTCCACCTCGTTGTAACCCCAAGCGCTGGAGACGAAGAGGCCGGTCTCCTTGGCTATCTTGTTGGCAGGGTAGTTGTGGGCCAAGTCAGTGTTGGAGTATGACCAGTACCAAGCGTGACCCCCCATTATCACCCCTCCTCCATCTAGTAGGAAGGAGGCTATGTTCTGATTGTCATCGTCGTCATGACCGTTCCAGAACTCGTCAAGCAAGCAGTCCAGGCCGGACAGGTTATCGGGGGAAACCGAGTTTTGCACTGTGTGGCCTTGCGACTCCAAGTCGTCTTGGAATCCATCGAATCCGGCACCATAGGCAAGGCCGACGACTGCATTGGCCCCACAGACCCACTCGACCGCCCTGAGTGAGAAGACGGTCTCTTCGACCCCGCCACTCCCGTATACCCAGCTCTCGTGTCCATAACCCAATATGCGACCCTTTCCAGCGTGACTGGCGGAAATAACTGGGATTTCAGAGGTGTATCCCCCCTCGGCGAAAGCTACAGGGAACGACCACTCGCCTATCGGCAGCACAGGCGACGGCCAGCCCCCCCAGCTGGTCTGCCCCATCCCCCTGAGTAGAAATTCCTGGTCTGCGGCGATGTCGTGGACTGCTATCCATATGCTACTGGAGGAGCTCCCCCCGGTGTTGTTTGCCCATAGTGTGTACTCGGACCAATCGGTCCGCTGATCAGGAGTACCGTAGATAGCCCCAGAATCCGAAATGGAGAGTCCAGAGGGAAGAGGGGGGTCGACCTCCCAGCTGTCTATGGAGGGACCAGAGTATTGGGGCTGGATTGATGTGCTCTCGTTTGAGGCGAGTGCGAACTCGTCGTCGGACCATGTCACTGCTTGGGGAGGGAGGTTGATGATGTGGAAAGATACCTGTGCAGAGTCCCCGCCTGCAGAGTTGTTCGCCCATATCGTGTGGTAGGATGTTTCCTGCAACTCGATCGCGACGCCCGAAATCATGCCATCCTCCTGGCTCAGTGAAAATCCAGACGGGAGTGGTGGTGCGGCCAACCAGGTTGTTGGTGCTCCCCCGCCCCAAGAGGGTGACACTGAGCCGATGTCATCCCCAATCGAGAGATGGAAAGTGACTTGCTCGTATTCTAGCCCCCAGACTGGCAGGTCGATTACCTCGATGTAAATCGTGGACTGGGCAGTCCCGCCCGAGTTCTCGGCGGTAATCGTGTATCCGGTGGCTTCCTGCAGCAGGTCGGGAGAGCCCGAGATTACGCCTGACCCACTTAGTGAGAGTCCCGCTGCAAGGTCTGGCGTAATCTGCCATGACGTGGCCTCGCCCCCATTGGTGCTAGGGGATATCGAAATCGGCTGCCCTAGTGAGAACGTGAAGTGAGACGATCCGTAATCGATTGATTCAGGCGATTGATGAGTGGTTATTATCCTCAGATTGGATGAGGTCTCGCCTGCTCTATTTGAGGCGGTAATGGTATGGTTGCTATCGCCTATTTGGGACGGGGCCCCAGAGACGGAGCCGTCAGCGCCCAGCGTCATTCCCATTGGCAGAGGGGGGTAGCAGGACCATTTCTCCGGGGTTCCGCCGGTGAAAGATGGGGTTTCCAAGTGGCATGTTTCCCCTCTCGTGCAGTAGAGTTCCTCGGACTGGAGTTCTATGGAAATTATTTCAGGGGGGAGGACTGTAATTTGCAGCCTGAACGATGACAGTCCCATAGCATTGGATGCGATGATCGTGTATGACTTGGGGGATGACTCCTGGACGGGGGTTCCTGATATCACCCCCGAATCTGGATCGAGTGCGATGCCATCCGGGAGAGGGGGGTTAACTGCCCAAGAACTAGGTGCGTCTCCAAGGAAGCTTGGAGTCAGGCGCTGAATCTCCACCCCTATCTCGAGCGTCGTCTCGGACTCTCCGAAGTCCAGCATCTCCGGTCTCATCATGGTCCTGCAGATCTCCCCTGTGAAGACCTGCTGCGAGGAGCAGTCTTCCTCGGTGATGACATTCTCGAAGCATCCGTCAGTCGTTGGATCGCTTGCGCAGTCTGGTTCTTCCGGGATTCCAACTTCGCTTTCGTTAGAAGACGCGCACCCGGGAAGGAGCAGGAGGAGTGAAATCGTCACAGCGAGGATGTGTTGCCTATGCACGTACCGGACAGGGGGTGCCATCTGAATATCTTGTGCATCCCTCATAGTCCCGGATAGGCCGGACCGGGCTCGAAGCAGTACTGAACGGTCTGAAACTCGGACTTGAAATCCCTGACATCTCCCTTTACTGAGGATGGGTCCTCTCCCTCTAGCAATGCCCTGGCGAAGAATCGGGCGACATCCTGCATTTCGTCGACCCCCATCCCTAACCTAGTAAGTTCGGGGGTGCCCAGCCTGAGTCCGCTTGGAGTCATTGCCTTGGTGTCACCGGGTAGCATGTTCATGTTGGTTATTATCCCAGCCTCCTCGAGAGTGGCAGCGGCATCCCTGCCCGCGCCAGAGTCGATCTCCCCGTGCCTGGTCACCACTTGGTGGCTGGCTGTGAATCCCCTCTCCTCTGCGATGACGTCGAATCCCTCCGAGGAAAGCGCTGCTCCGAGTGACTGTGCGTTGGCGACTATGTCTTCGGCGTATGAGTGCCCGAACTCCTCGAACTCAGAGAGGGCGATCGTCTTGCCGGCTACGTGGTGCAGGTGGTATGATGAGCAGACCCCTGGGAATATTCCGCTGTTTAGCCTCCGATGCAGCTTCTCGTCCTCCGAGTCCGAAAGAACGAACCCGCCCTGCGGGCCGGGGAACGTCTTGTGGCTGCTCCCGGTCATCACGTCAGCACCCTCCCTCAGAGGGTCCTGGAACTGCCCACCAGCGACAAGACCCATGACGTGGGCGGCATCGTACATCACTGTGGCGCCGACCTCGTGAGCGGCCTGGGACAACTCTTCCAGAGGTGTTGGGAAGAGGAATACTGATTGTCCGAAAAGGGCGATTTTAGGCTCCTCATCGCGAATCAGCGAGGCAGCGGCATCGATGTCTGGCTCCATCCTGTCCTCGTCCCAAGGGTATGTTACCAGATCAAGCCCCCTTAGTCCAACGGCCCCCATCCTCGCATGGGATATGTGCCCCCCATCAGCTGTGGAAACGGCTGTTATCTTGTCACCCGGCTTGGCCAGAGACTTCAGCGAGCCTATGTTGGAGTTTGTGCCCGAGGTCGACTGAATGTTCGCGAAGCGGCAGTTGAAGACCCTCTTTGCGCTATCGATCCCTATCTCCTCGATCGTATCGAAGTCATCGCACCCCTGGTAGTATCTCTTCCTAGGGAGGCCCTCTGCATATCGCCCATGGAGGTCGGAGTCGCATGCCCTCCTGACCATTGGACTGAGGATGTTCTCGCTTGCTATCATCGGTAGGCTGTCTCGGTAGTGCCTTCCTGATGCCCCTATTGCATCCACTACATTGTCGGCTGTCTGCCTGTTGCTCATGGTGCGTTTGAGGGGGAGGAAGCAAATTAGGGTTGGGAGTGTGAGATGGCGCCGACAGCAGGACTCGAACCTGCGACCTGTGGATTAACAGTCCACCGCTCCACCAACTAAGCTATGTCGGCCTGACTCGGGGCAGGGCACCTCATTCATCAAAGAATCGGATTACTCCCACTCGATTGTTCCAGGTGGTTTATGCGTAATGTCGTAGACTACACGGTTCACTTGGCCCTTCAGGGAGTTGGTTATCTCGGTGCTGATTTCGGCTAGGAGGTCATGCGGCAATGGCGAGTATCGGGCGCTCATACCGTCGAGGCTTGTTACTGCCCTGACTACGACTGTCTCCCCGTGGACCCTCACATCTCCGTGGACTCCCACGCTTCTGACGGGGAGCAGGGCTGCGAAGTACTGCCATGGCAATTCGCACCTCCCCTCCGATGCTGCCTCCCCGATCCTGGTCTCGACAATGTGGCATGCCTCCCTGCACGACTCCACCCTGTCGGGAGTAATCTCGCCGAGGACTCTGACTGCAAGCCCTGGTCCGGGGAATGGCTGCCTCTCGCTGGATCTTATTCCCAGTTCCCTCGCCATCTCCCGAACCTCGTCCTTGTAGAAATCACGGAGAGGTT
>Ga0208764_10002872_pt1 | contig 10680 bp, 9 predicted proteins | sample ETNtaG_18_FD_185762 | JGI IMG/M metagenome (GOLD analysis project Ga0208764, IMG submission 185762) | Marine microbial and viral communities from oxygen minimum zone, Eastern Pacific Ocean - ETNP201302SV91 (SPAdes) (version 2) | ecosystem: Environmental > Aquatic > Marine > Oceanic ...
GTTTGAATCGTAAATATTCTGATTTGCCGCTCTTTCGCAGGCAAAAATAAATTTTTCATTTTTATTTAAATATTTACTGGGCAGTTCCCAAAACTTACTATTTACTCTTTTAATTGAAAAAATTTTGAGTTCATTGCCAATTAAATTGACAAACAATACATTAACTTTAATTAAAAAATTATTTGTATTAGTCATATATAATTATATCATAGTGTATAAAATACACTAATACAATTAAAAACCTTTAAATTCCTTTAGGGTTTTATGAGGTGTAATACTCTCAACATCTACAATCAACTCAATTAAACCACCATTTTTAGAACTCAGCAATTTTTCAAAAATATTTTTAAATTCTTCTGTTCGTTTCACTTGGAAAGATTTCATTCCATAAGATTCTGCTAATTTCATATAATCAGGATTAATAATTTCCGTTGCCTTAACCCTGCCTGGGTAATTTTTCTCTTGATGCATTCTTATTGTTCCATAACTGGAGTTGTTTAATAGCAAAATTATTGGAAAAGCATTGTATTGTTTAGCCGTACCTAATTCTGTTAAATTCATTTGAAAATCTCCATCACCAGTAAAGCAGATTACTGTTTTCTCAGGATCAGATAACTTTGCTGCAATTGCAGAAGGCAGACCAAATCCCATGGCTCCACTTGTTGGAGCAATCAATCTAGCTTTCTCTCCGAATTTATATAAAAGGTTACTCCAAATCGAAAAATTTCCTGCGCCATTTGTAAATATTACATCTTCCGGTAAAATAGATTGCAAATAACAAATAATTTTTCCCATATCCACAAACCCAGGCTGATCTTTTACTGAAAGACTATTGATGTACTCAGTTCTTAAGTTGTTAGCATACGAACTAAAGTCGCTAATTTTTCCTAATTTATTTAATTCTATGGCCAAATTATTTGGTCCTGAGTTTACGGGAAGATTTGAATGATAGACTTTTCCAAGTTCAATCGCTTCAGGATGACTGTGGATTAAAAATTTGTGCGTGTTTGGAATACTCCACAGTTTATAATTGTTTGTTGTAACGTCACCTAACAATGCATTAAATGCAAAAATTAAATCTGCCTCCTCTAATGCCTGATTAAGATACTTTGAGTTTCCAAAACTTGAAACACCTGCATATGACTTAGAATTGTTGTCAAATATATCTTGCCTTCTAAAGGATGAAATAACTGGCAAATTATTTTTTTCAACAAAATTTTTAAAATTCTTTTTACCTTCATCACTCCAGCCTGTTCCTCCAACAATAACAATCGGTTTGACCGCGTTATTCAATTTTTCTTTAATTTCTATTAGGCCTTGTCTAGAAACAGATGGTTCGGGAAATATAATCCTGGGAATTGGGTTAAAATTGCAAATTGAGGAAATTACATCTTCCGGCAATGAAACTATTACTGGTCCAGGTCTCCCAGAATTTGCTACATTAAAAGCCCTAGCCATTATTTCTGGTATTCTGTTAACTTCGTTTACCTCAGTAACCCATTTTGCCATACCTGAGAACATTTCCTTATAGTCTAGCTCTTGAAATGCCTCTCTTCCTTTGACAGTTAAAGAAACTTGCCCAATGAACAGAATTAATGGTATGGAACCTTGAAAAGCTGTATGTATCCCGATTGAGGCGTTTGTCGCCCCTGGTGCTCGCGTTACGAAACAAATTCCTGTTTTACCAGTAAGCTGAGCAAATCCAGCTGCCATAAAAGAAGCTCCTCCTTCTTGGCGCGCTCCAATCCAATTTATTTCTGGAAAATCATTTAATGCATCTAGTATTGACAGGTAGCTCTCACCAGGCACACCAAAAAGAGTTTTTATATTTTGGTTTAAAATACACTTTAATAAAAGTCTTGCACCGGTTGTATTCATTTAAATATTTATTTTTTTTAATCAATAAACTGCATAGTCGCTAACTTTTTTCTAAGCAACTGCAAATTACCTTGAATTGACTTTACATCCACTGAATTATTTTCAAGTTGCTTCAAAATAGAGTCTAAGTCTGATGCCAAGTCTTGGCTTTGGTTATTTGAATCCATTAGTCTTAATTGTGTTTTTCTCAAAATAGCTGCAACGGCTTTATCCTCTTTGATCATCCTTTTTAAAGAAAAATGAGGTATTTTAGTGGCCATCACTTGATGCTCGCCAGCAACAGCCTTAACTGACCTGTTGGTTTGTAAAATACATGACGTCTCACCAAACACTTCACCCTCTCCAACCCTGCCCAATAAGAGCCCAGTTGATGTGTACAAGTAAACAAAACCCTGAATCACTAAGAATGCTGCATTGGAGCTATCCCCCACATCATAAATTAACTCTTGTGATTCCCAGATTATTTGGTTGTTTTTTTCTTCCACACTCTTTTTATATTTAATTAATGTTACTCAAGCATTAATATTATATAATAATAATTCAATAAAATAAATTTTATTTAAAGTTTTTAATATTATAAGGATTTCAAATGAATTTATCATCCAATTGGAGCTTCCCTACTTCAGTAAGAATAGGAAATGAAAGACTAAAAGAAATTGGTGAGTGTTGCCAAAACTCAAATATTTCAAGCCCCCTAATAGTTACTGATCAAAATCTAAAAGATCATAAAATAACTCGTCGCTTGTTTTCGGAGATAGCCATCAACAACTTATCGCATTCTCTATTCCATGAAGTGGATCCAAATCCAAATGAAAAAAACCTGGCTGACGGTATATTGAAACTCAAATCTGAAAAAATTGATGGAATCATAGCTTTTGGAGGTGGCTCTGCCCTTGATCTAGGTAAGTTAATTGCATTCATGGCCAATCAAAGTTTACCTGTTTGGGAATTTGAAGACTTAACTGATAACTGGAAAAAAGCAAATCCTGAAAAAGTACTTCCTATAATTGCAATCCCTACTACAGCTGGAACGGGTTCAGAAGTTGGAAGAGCAGCTGTTTTAACGGACACAAAAAATAAAATAAAGAAGGTAATATTCCATCCTAAAATGTTGCCAGAAAGTGTCATCTGTGACCCGTCTCTTACTCTCGATCTCCCTAAAACAATTACCGCTGGAACTGGAATGGATGCCCTTGCACATTGCTTAGAAGCTTATTGTTCGCCAGGATATCACCCTATGGCTGACGGCATAGCATTAGTTGGCATGAAATTAGTAAAAGAAAATCTGTTAGAAGCCTATACTAATGGAACAAATGTTGAAGCAAGAACCAACATGTTGAGTGCAGCTTTAATGGGGGCGACAGCTTTTCAAAAAGGCTTGGGGGCCATGCACGCACTCTCTCATCCTGTTGGAGCAATTTACAACACGCATCACGGCACTACAAATGCTGTAGTTATGGAAAAAGTTCTCAAGTTTAATAAAGAGATAATTCAAAAAAAGATTGATCATTTGTCAATATATCTAGGATTAGAAGGGGGGTTTGAAGGCTTTATAGATTTTATTAATCAATTATGTGGAGACCTTAATATTCCTAAATCATTAAAAGAAATGGGTGTAAGAGAAGATCAATTTCATTTAATTTCTCAGATGGCTATAAAAGACCCAACAGCTTCTGGCAACCCTAAAAAAATGACTTTGGATAATACTCTTAATTTATTGCAAAGTTGTTACTAGACTTATTTGCAATTTTCTGCAATTTGTCGGATTGCTGCCATTGAATCATCAATTTTATCAAACATTTCATTTACCTGCGCTTCGGAAATAATCAATGGTGGACAAAACCCAATTACATCACCTGGAAGAGGCCTCAAAATAACACCATTATCTTGGATCACCTTCGCTGATTGAGCTGCAATTTTCTTTTTTATGTCAAATTTCTTGTTTTTATCATAGCCAAATTCTATTGCACCTATAAGGCCAACTGAACGACCGTTACTTATAAACCAGTTATTTTTATTAGTTTGCTTTATGCGTTCACCAAAAACTTTTGATACTTTCTTTACGTTAGAAATTATATCTCTTTCTATCATAATCTGTTGTGTTTTTAATGCTACTGCTGCACAAACTGGATGGGCTGAATAAGTATACCCATGGCCAAAAATACCCAAGTCATTTGCTTGACTTTCAATCGGTTTATATACCTTTTCAGACAATATAACCGCAGAAATAGGTAAATATGCAGACGACAAAGCTTTTGCAGTAGTAATTATATCAGGTTTAATATTAAAGGTTTCTGACCCCCACATATTTCCAGTTCTGCCAAAACCGCAAATAACCTCATCCGCAACCATTAAAATGTCATGTTTTTTTAAAATTTTTTGAATTTTTGGGAAATAAGATTCTGGAGGTATTATAACGCCTCCAGCACCCATTACAGGTTCTGCAATAAAAGCTGCTATCGTTTCTGGACCTTCTTCCAAGATTAACGTTTCTAGCTCTTTAGCCAATCTATCAGAAAAAGTTGCTTCATTTTCATTGGGTAAAGCATCATTAAAATAATCTGGCGCCTTAGTATGCAAAGCAAAGTCTAGAGGAAGTGAAAAACCATCCTGGGCGTAAGACATTCCTGTCAAACTTGCTGCTGCAATTGTCACTCCATGGTAACCTTTTTTTCTACTTATAATTTTCTTTTTATTCGGCAGCCCTCTTGCCAAGCTGTAATACCAAATCATTTTAATCGCTGTGTCATTTGCCTCTGAACCTGAATTTGCAAAGAAAACTTTACTCATGTTAACAGGTGAAATCTTAATCAAATGTTCTGCTAAGTCTATGGCAGGGTTTGCAGTTTTGCCTGCAAAGCTATGGTAAAAAGGAAGCCTTTTCAGTTGTTCGGTTATTGTTTTGATCAATTCATTTTCAGAAAAGCCTAAAGAGGCACACCACAGTCCACTCATACCTTCTATAAATTTTTTCCCTGTATCATCAAAAACATATATTCCATCACCTTTATTGATAATATGCGGTCCCTCTTTTGAAAGAGTACTTGGGTGCGTATAGGAGTGTAAATGAAACTCTATATCTCTACTATAATCAGAATTTCCTTCAAATTTTTTGTCATTATACATGCTGTCCACCATTTATATGTATTTCAGATCCATTTAAATAGTCTGACATATCACTACACAAAAAGTAAATGGTTTGAGCTACCTCCTCAGGAGTTCCAAATCTGCCAAGAGGAATTTTTGGCACAATCAGTTTCTCGCTTTCAGGCGAAATAATATCTGTTTTAATTTCTCCAGGGGCGATTGCGTTCACCCTAATACCTAATGGACCAAAATCTGACGCCATTTCTCTAGTGAGAGCGCTCAAAGCAGCCTTTGAAGTTGCATAAGCTGAGCCTGCAAACTCATGAACCCTGCTACCCGCTATAGACGTAACATTAACAATACTGCCTGACCCTTTTTCTAAGTGAGTTTTTAAAATTTTTGCTAAAAAAATTGGTGCAAAAAAATTCACTTGAAAAACTTCCTGCCAACAATCCTCTGAAGTGGAAATTGTATCCAATCTTTTATTATCAACACTTTTAGGAGATATCCCTGCATTATTTACAAGAGCATGCAAAGGCTTTCCATCTAATTTTTTAATTATGTCTTTTGATCCTTTAGAAATTTTATCCATTGAGCTTAAGTCCATTTGGACATGGTCATACACGCCATCTGACCAAGGACATTTCTCAGGGACTTTTTCTCGCGAGCAAGTTATTACTCTCCATCCAGCACTTGAAAATCTTTTTACAGTAGCGTGGCCTATTCCTCTACTCGCTCCAGTCAAAACAAGATTTTTTATTTCATTTTGAGCCATATATACACCATAGAAAAATTGTAAATGTTTTATTTATACAGTACTAATTTTGTACTGTATATAATTTTATTCCCTTATGCTCTCTCTCTACCCAGGTGATACCCCTCTCAATCGCTCTGATCGCCTCCGAAGTAACTCAACTGCAGTGAGTATTGCTATCGATAGAATTACAAGAATTGTTGCTACAGCAAGAATTGTTGGGCTAATTTGTTCACGAATGCCTGAAAACATTTGCCGCGGTATAGTTCTCTGCCTGACATCAGCCAGTTGAAGAACTACAACGACCTCATCAAAAGAAGTTATAAAAGCAAATAAACCCCCTGAAATTACTCCTGGTAGAATTAACGGCATTTGAACTTTGAAAAAAGTTCTTATTGGCCCTGAGCCAAGATTTGCTGCGGCTCGAGTTAAGTTGTTATCAAAGCCTGACAAAGTCGCAGTTACGGTGATGATCACAAAGGGCGTTCCCAAAATAGCATGCGCCAAAATTAAACCTATATAAGATTTTGCCAATCCTATTTGGCTATAAAAGTAAAAAAGCCCGGAAGCTGTAATAACTAATGGTACGATCATGGGCGAAATGAGTAGTGCCATAATAGGCCTTCTATAAGGCATTTCAGAGCGACTGAGACCGATTGCAGCCAATGTGCCGATAGAAGTGGCAAGAAGTGTCGCACCAATACCTATTATAAAACTATTTTTTATTGAGCGTATCCATTGCGCATTTTGCCAAACGTCTGTCCACCAACCCTGAATCGCCTCTGGAGCCGCCATTCCATTAATTAGAATATCCCAATACCATCTTAGTGAAAAAGCCTCTCTTTCAAAAGCCAACATCCCTGGAGTAAAGCTAAAATATGGCTCCTGGTTAAAGCTTAACGGCACCAAAATAATAATAGGAACAATTAAAAACAAGAAAATCAAGGAGCAGATACCCCTAAATGTATAAAACCATAACACTTCTGTAGCAGTGGTGTATGGAGGTAAGGGAAGACGATAGTTGCCTGATGAAAGCCAAATTGATAGCTGGCCTAAAATGAAACCTAGTATTGCCATTAAACAACCATAGGATAATCCGATGTAAAAAAAACCTGCACAGCCTAAAATTGCTAAACAAAAAATACGTGATAAGTTTACATCTTTAATTACTACAACTGCAAAACTTGCAATCATTGAAAAAATCAATGCACCAGAAAAGATTAACAATAAAGCCAATTGCATATTCCCTCGCGCAGTCAGGAAACCCACAATTGCTCCATATAAAGCACACCATAAAATAGTGAAGGATAATGGGGGTTCTGGAGGTATATATTTATATTCAGACATAAACCACTTACCCCAGCTTCATATTATCTATGCCAACTATACGGTCATAAATCCAGAAAAGAAAAAGTACGATGACAAGTAAAACCAAACCCATAGCAGCTGCTAAATTCCAATTCAGAGATTTTCTCATATGAAAATCAATAAAATTAGAAATCATTTGGCCATCTTGCCCACCAACTAAAGCAGGGGTTATATAATAGCCTATAGCAAGAATAAACACCAAAATAGCTCCTGCCCCAACTCCAGGAATTGTCTGAGGAACATAAACTCTCCAGAAAGCTGTCCAGTTTGTTGCTCCTAATGATTTTGCTGCCCTGACATATGATGGGGAAATTGTTTTCATCACTGAATAAATTGGTAACACCATAAATGGCAACAGAATATGCGTCATAGCAATTAAAACCCCTGTTTTGTTATATATAAGGGAAAAACGATCATCATCTTCAGCAAATCCAAAAATAACAAATAAGTCATTCATAACCCCCTCACCCTGAAGCATTGCTATCCAAGCTGTTGTTCGAACAAGTAAAGAAGTCCAAAATGGAAGTAAAACTAAAATAAGTAGCAAGTTGGAAGTTCTCAAAGGCAGAGAAGCCATCAAGTAAGCAATAGGATAGCCTAATAGTAATGTAGCAATTGTAACAATTAACGAGATTTCCAAAGTTCTAATAAATAATTTAACATGAATTCTTCTTTTTTCATCCTGCAAAGAAATTGATCCATCAGCATTAAGTTTGTAATCTAAAGAAGCAGCTATATAGCCTATCGTAAAGACATTGGAGGAAACTTTCATTGCCTGCCATGTTTCGATTTTAGACCATTTTTTCTTCAATTTCTTTAAAGATTTTTTAAATGGGGGTTTTAATTTAGCTGCCTTTTTTGCAGAAGAAGTAAATAGAGATCTGGTACCTGATAATTCTCTGTTAACTCTAGTTGCAACTTTACCAATGGTTTTATTTTTCCTGGCATTCACTAAATCAAAGACTAAAGCGGCATACATTTCCTCAGTTGGTTCTGAAACGCCATCCCAATCTTTAAGTATATTTGAAGTTTCCGGCATTAGATTACTAAATCGAGTATCGTAAACCCCTTGCCACAAAAGTAAAACAATAGGCAAAACAAATAAAAGTATCAAAAAAATTAATAAGGGTGAAACTAAACCAAAGGCCCTTAATTTATTTCGAAACAATGACTGTTGCAGTTTCTTTTTTAAGGGCGTGCCATCAGCAGCTTGTAAAGTTTCAGGATTAGCATTCATAGTGAACGATTAATATAAATAAGGAAGGATAATTACATCCTCCCTTATTTAAAAACTTTAGTTTGCTAACCAAGCGTTAAAACGTTCATTCAACTCGTCTTGATTGTCTGCCCACCAAGCATAGTTATTTTGAATGGCATTTTTAAAGTTAGCTGGATCTGTAGGCATATGTGGAGCCATCTTTAGATCCGGTTGATTATGATAACTGCTAACCAATGCTGCAGAAGATAATCTTGTTGGTCCATAAGAAATCCATGATGCCTGAGCAGCCAATTGCTCTGTAGCTGTAGAAAATACTAGAAATTCCATCGCTAAATCTTTGTTTTTAGCACCCTTAGGAATAGCCCATAAATCTAGATCATAAACTTGACCGTCCCAAACAATTGTAAAAGGCTTCCCTTCTGCTGCTACGGCATTAAAAATTCTACCATTATAAGCAGTCGTCATGATAACTTCGCCGTCAGCTAATAATTGAGGTGGCTGAGCTCCTGCTTCCCACCAAACAACACTATCTTTAATAGTGTCTAGTTTAGCAAACGCACGATCTATGCCTTCTTCTGTTGATAGAACGATATAAACATAATCAGCTGGAACGCCATCAGCCATAAGAGCCATTTCTAAATTTGGCTTTGGGCCCTTTCTCATTCCTCTTTTACCTGGAAAATTTTCTAAGTCAAAAAAGTCTGCCATTGTTTTTGGTCCATTTGGCATTTTTTCAAAGTCATATGCAAAAATAGTTGACCAAACGATATTACCTACAGCACAATCTACAACTGAATTTGGAATAAAGTCATCTGCTGCTGGAGTTCCATCAGCACCTGCTGGTAAAATTGATGCATCAATTTCCTCAAGCAATCCTTCGTCACATCCGCGAACAGCGTCAGAAAGTTCTAAGTCAACAATATCCCAAGTTACATTTCCTGCTTCAACTTGTGATTTTATTTCAGCTAGGCCCCCTCCATAGTCTTCAGAGACAACTTGGTGACCTGTTGCAGCAGTCCATGGCTTGTGATAAGCCTCAATTTGAGATTTAGTATAAGCACCGCCCCATGATACAGCAGTTATTGATCCTGCTGATGCAGCACTTGCAAATAGCGCTGCTCCAGCAACACCAATTATAAGTGATTTAAGTTTCATTATTTTCTCCTTTTAAACCCGATAGTTTATATTATCTAAATTAATTTCTAGATAATGATTTATTAGTATTCCATGATCTTTTGTCACGTTATTACTAATACTATATATCATGCATCTAACGCATGACAATCTTTAGAATCCCAACTAAGTGAAATTTTTTCTCCAATCTTTAAATTATTTTGAATGTTGGAGTTGGGCACCTTAACTATAAATTCATTTTCTTTATCCAACTCAATTAAACAACGAATATGATCACCATGGTAAATCAACTGTTTAACAAGAGCGTTAACCTTATTTTTATACTTACTATTAAGATGAATTCTCTCCGGCCTTATAGATAAAGTTGTATTACTACCGACATCCCCACAATTGACCTTTAAGGCTTTTACTTCCAAGTTCTGAGACGTTTTCACTGTTACTTCATTGTTGTTAATATTTTTGACTTTTCCAATTAATTTATTATTTTCCCCTATAAACTGAGCAACAAAAGCATTTTCTGGGTTTTCATACAATCCTGCAGGAGTAGATAATTGCTGAATTTGACCATCATTAAAGACAGCAACTCTATCAGACATAGTTAAAGCCTCAGATTGATCATGCGTTACATACACTACCGTAACGCCAAGTTTTTTATGAAGGTTTTTAATTTCATATTGCATATGCTCTCTTAATTGCTTATCTAACGCTCCTAAAGGCTCGTCCATCAATACCAAATCTGGGTTAAAAACCAGACTTCTAGCTAAAGCGATTCTTTGTTGCTGCCCTCCTGACAATTGTGCAGGCTTTCTGTTAATAAATTCAGACATCTGCACCATTTCCAAAGCTGTTTTTACTTTTTCTTCTCTATTTTTTTTATCCATTTTTCTTACTTCCAGTGGAAAAGAAAGGTTTTCTCCAACTGTCATGTGAGGAAATAAAGCGTAGTTCTGAAAAACCATACCTATGCCTCTTTTATGGGGCGGTATATTATTGATAGGTTTTCCATCGAATAAAATTTCCCCATGAGTTGCCGTTTCAAAACCGGCGAGCATTAACAAACAGGTTGTTTTTCCAGATCCTGAAGGGCCTAACATGGTTAAAAATTCACCCTTTTTAATCCTTAAATTCAGGTCCTTTACTACTAAGCTTAAACCATCATAACTCTTTTGAACTCTTTCAAAAACTACAAACGAATCATCTTGAGCACTCATAATTAACTATTTATTCCTCTAAATTGTTT
>Ga0208764_10002875_pt1 | contig 10674 bp, 10 predicted proteins | sample ETNtaG_18_FD_185762 | JGI IMG/M metagenome (GOLD analysis project Ga0208764, IMG submission 185762) | Marine microbial and viral communities from oxygen minimum zone, Eastern Pacific Ocean - ETNP201302SV91 (SPAdes) (version 2) | ecosystem: Environmental > Aquatic > Marine > Oceanic ...
CACCGCACACGGTAATATAGTCCGAATAATTACAAACAACAGATAATTCAATAATGCTTGCAGATATAACGATACAAATATTAATGATCTATGCCCTGACGGGCATTTTCGCTGGGCTAATTGGCGGAATGTTGGGTTTAGGCGGGGGCATTATCATAGTTCCTGTTTTACATTATATTTTTACCCAACAGGGGTTTTCATCTTCACTGATAATGCATCAGGCGGTTACAACATCTTTAGCTACAATTATCATTACTTCGTTTTTTGCAACTTATGAACATCATCAAAAACAAGCGGTATCTTGGCCTATTGTAAATCGTATTGTTCCTGGAATTTTGTTGGGCACCTGTCTTGGCGTGTATGCGGCAGATTCTCTTTCTAGCAACGTATTACGAATTATTTTTGGAGTATTTGAGATATTGATAGCGATTCAAATATGGTTTGAGATTAGACCTACTAAAAATGTTGCATTACCTGATACTGGCAGCTTTGTCTTGTCTGGAATAGTTCTAGGTATATTTTCCACATTGCTGGGTATTGGCGGAGGGACATTAACCGTACCTTTTTTATTGTGGTGCAATGTAAATATTCGAAATGCAGTTGCGATATCTTCAGCGTGCAGTTTCCCAATTGCAGTTGTTGCAACTACAACATTCATTATTGCGAGTTGGGACAATACAAACGTCTTTATACACTCAATAGGTTATTTATATTGGCCTGCCGCACTTATTATTATGATGATGACAATATTTTTTGCTCCAATAGGCGCACGGTTAGCACACTATTTACCTATTGATACTTTGAAAAGCATCTTTGCTGTTTTACTTTTGTTTGTTGGGATAAAGATGCTTTTTTAATCTTTATTATGTGTGGATTTTTTCGCAAACTCTCTACTTTTAGATAAATCTTTATTTATTTTTTCTTGGTCCCAATTTGCAGAGAATTCTGGCCAACCATTTGCATGTTTGAAAATTATATTAGAAAGTAACTGAAGATGATCAGGCCTATCATTTAGTGCAGGAATGTAAGAAAATTTTTCACCTCCGGCATTGATGAAGAATTCACGATTTTGTATATTAATTTCCTCTAATGTTTCTAGACAATCAGCGGAAAATCCGGGGCAGATTATATCTATATTTTTTATACTGTCTTTTGCAAGTGATATTAATGTTTTATCAGTGTAAGGTTTTAACCATTCTTTTGGGCCAAAGCGAGATTGAAATGTAACCAGCCATTCTTCTTGATTTAATTTTAATTTTTCAGCTACTAGACGTGCTGTTTTGTGACATTCACAGTGATAAGGATCTCCCGCAAGAAAATAATGTTTAGGCAAGCCATGAAATGAGAAAATCAATTTTTGAGGACGTGAATTATTTTGCCAGTGTTCTTTAATACTATTTGTTAATGCATTAATATAATCGAGGTCATCATGATAGTGGTTTATCATTCTTACTTCTGGCAACCAACGCCACTTCTTAAGTTCATTAGCAATAGCATCAAATGTTGATGCAGTTGTAGCAGCAGAATATTGTGGGTATAAAGGTAAAATTAGAATTCTATTTGCATTTGCTTCTCTTAATTTATTAAGCCCCGATTTGATTGAAGGATTACCGTAACGCATTGATAATTCAATTTTAATAGGGCCATGATTTTTTTTAGTCAGAATTTTTTCTAATCCCAAGACTTGTTTTTTTGAAATAGATAACAATGGAGACCCACTTTCTGTCCAAATCTTTTTATATGCTTTTGCCGAACGCGATGGGCGGAACCTTAAAATCACCCCATGAAGGATTAGCCACCACAAATACTTAGGTAGTTCAATGATGCGAGGATCTGATAAAAATTCGGCTAGATATTTTCTCACCGAGCTTGTAGTTGGCTCATCTGGCGTACCTAGATTTGTTATGAGAATACCTGTGCAAGAAGGACTACCGTGCTTATATTCTGGATTACCTTTATAGTTCATAATTAGTATTTATATAGGAGAAGCGTTTGTTTGTAAAAAATATTAATATAGCAACTTATTTTTATACCTAATATTTCAATAAGAAAGATTAAAACAAAAGGAGCAAGGGATGATTAAGCCACATGGCGGAGATATATTAAAGCCATTATTTATAGAAAATTTAGAAGAGCGTAATGCTTTAATAGAAGAATCAGCATCGTTACCGGATTTAGTTCTTAATTCTGCTGCGGCTGCTAATGCAGTTATGCTCGGTGCGGGATATTTTTCTCCATTAGAAGGCTATATGAATTTGAAGGACACATTGTCCGTCTCTGAGAAAATGCAAACCGAAAGTGGTTTATTTTGGCCAGTGCCGTGCGTTAATCGTACAAATGATGTATCACAGATTAAAGAAGCATCGGTGATAGCATTGCGAGACCCAAATGTTGCCGGCAACCCAGTTTTGGCAATACAAAATGTAGAAGCTATTGAAACTTTAAGCGACAAAGAAATTAATCGCATAACCGAACAAATTTTTGGCACATTAGACTCAGGTCATCCCGGGGTTAAAACATTTAAAAATTCTGGTAAATATTTAATTTCAGGTTCTATCAAAGTGTTAAATTATAGTTATTTCGAATCTGAATTTTCGGACACGTTCCGTACAGCAGTTGAAATTAGAAATCAGATTAAAATAAATAATTGGAGAACAGTTGTGGCTTTTCAGACTAGAAATCCAATGCATAGAGCCCATGAAGAGTTATGTAAAATTGCAATGGATTCAGTAGGAGCTGATGGTGTATTGATTCATATGCTATTAGGAAAATTAAAACCAGGTGATATTCCAGCGGAAGTTAGAAATGCAGCAATTAGAAAAATGGTTGAGCTCTATTTTCCTAAAAATACCGCCATGGTAACTGGTTATGGTTTTGATATGCTTTATGCTGGACCAAGAGAGGCTGTCCTTCACGCTGTATTTCGCCAGAACGCAGGCTGCACACATTTAATAGTTGGACGTGATCATGCAGGAGTTGGCGATTACTATGGCGCCTTTGATGCCCAAACAATTTTTGATGATATTGCGTTTACCGATTTTTTAGACATTGAAATTTTTAAAGCTGACCATACTGCCTATTCAAAGAAATTAAAAAAAGTTGTGATGCTACGTGATGTTCCAGACCATACGAAAGAAGATTTTGTAATGTTATCAGGGACTCGTGTTAGAGAGATGCTGGCAGCTGGCAAGGATCTACCAGAAGAGTTTGCACGCCCAGAAGTTGCAAAAATATTAATGTCTTACTATCAGCAAGAAGGAAATCTGTAAGTTAAAATTTTTGCCTAATATTTATATCTAAACACACTTTATTTTTCTTTAAGTATTGACAAGTTCTAAATTTCGACTATATTTGGCACTCTCTAATAAGGAGTGCTAATAAAAATATTAGCCCCATTATAAATCAATAGGTTAGGAAAAAAGGAGGTCTACTTTAAATGAATATCCGGCCATTACACGATCGCGTGATCGTGAAACGCGTGGAAGAGGAAAAAACTTCTCCAGGTGGAATTGTTATCCCAGATTCAGCAACTGAAAAACCCATTCAGGGTGAAGTTGTCGCTGTTGGTAACGGTAAATTACTTGATAGCGGCGAGCTTCGTAAGCTTGATCTTAAAAAAGGTGACAAGGTGTTGTTCGGCAAGTATTCAGGCACCGAGGTTAAAGTTGGCGGTGATGAATACCTTGTAATGCGTGAAGATGACATCATGGGCGTCATTGAATAATACAACTATTGAACATCATAATTTTAATTTACATAAACATAAATATAGTCAGATCGCTTTTAGGAGAAAATAATCATGGCTGCTAAAGAAGTTAAATTTTCAGACGACGCTCGTTCACGTATGGCGAATGGCGTCAATGTATTAGCGAATGCAGTTAAGCAAACGCTTGGTCCAAAAGGCCGAAATGTAATTTTAGATAAGAGCTTTGGCGCTCCAACAGTTACCAAAGACGGGGTTTCAGTTGCAAAAGAAATTGAGCTGGAAGATAAATTTGAAAATATGGGCGCACAGATGGTCAAGGAAGTTGCATCAAAAACTTCTGATGTTGCTGGTGACGGCACTACAACTGCAACTGTACTAGCTCAGGCTATTGTTCGCGAAGGATTGAAGGCAGTTACAGCAGGAACAAATCCTATGGATATTAAACGAGGCATCGATAAGGCTGTAAGTGCAGCAGTTGAGGAATTGAAATCGATGTCAAAGCCATGTGAGGATACCAAAGCAATTGCTCAGGTTGGGACAATCTCTGCAAATTCGGACGAAGATATCGGTAATATCATTGCTGAGTCAATGGAAAAAGTTGGCAAAGAAGGTGTAATTACTGTTGAAGAAGGTTCGGGTCTTGAGAATGAGTTAGATGTTGTCGAAGGCATGCAATTTGATCGCGGCTATCTTTCTCCATATTTTATTAATGACCAACAAACTATGAGCGTAGAATTAGAAGCACCTTTTATTCTTTTGCATGATAAAAAGATATCTAATGTTCGTGATTTGTTACCTTTGCTTGAGGGAGTTGCAAAAGCAGGTAAACCCCTGTTGATTATTGCGGAAGATATTGAGGGAGAAGCATTGGCAACACTTGTTGTTAATAATATGAGGGGTATTGTTAAAGTAGCCGCTGTTAAAGCCCCCGGTTTCGGTGATCGACGTAAAGCAATGCTAGAAGATATAGCAATATTAACTTCTGGCACAGTGATCTCTGAAGAGGTTGGCTTGAGTTTGGAAAAAACAGGTTTGGATGATTTAGGTAGCGCTAAACGAGTACAAATCTCAAAGGAAAATACCACAATTATTGATGGCGCAGGTAAAACTTCTGAAATTGAAGGACGTGTTACACAGATACGTCAACAAATTGAAGATACAACTTCTGATTAAGATCGTGAGAAACTACAAGAGCGCGTAGCTAAATTGGCTGGCGGTGTTGCTGTTATTAAAGTTGGAGCTGCGACAGAAATTGAAATGAAAGAAAAGAAAGCGAGAGTTGAGGATGCATTACATTCAACACGTGCAGCTGTCGAAGAAGGGGTTGTCCCTGGTGGCGGAGTTGCGCTAATTCGTGTCAAATCTGTCGTTGATAAGGTCAAAGGCGCTAATGATGACCAAGAGATTGGAGTCAATATTTTAAAACGAGCGCTTGAAGAACCTCTGCGTCAGATTGTAAGTAATGCAGGCGAAGAAGCTTCTGTTATTTTGAATACAGTTGCTGACGGTAAAGGCAATTATGGTTACAACGCAGCTAGTGGCGATTTTGGAGATATGATAGAAATGGGTATTCTTGATCCGACAAAGGTATCCCGTTCGGCACTGCAAAATGCAGCATCTGTTGCAGGTTTGTTGTTGACTACCGAGGCAATGGTTGCCGAGATACCAAAAGAAGAAGCTGCGCACCCACCAATGCCTGATATGGGTGGTATGGGTGGTATGGGTGGTATGATGTAATTTCTGAAGAAAAGACTCTTCATTATAAAAAAAACCCGCTTTATGGCGGGTTTTTTTTTAGGTTAAAAAATTATCTTTTCATTGCGTCAAAGAACTCAGCATTATTTTTTGTCGCTTTTAAACGTTCAAGTATAAATTCCATTGCAGCGAGTTCTTCCATTGGGTGAAGCAATTTTCGTAGTATCCAAATTTTTTGTAAATCCTGATCCCCCGTTAACTTTTCTTCGCGACGGGTACCAGAACGATTTATGTTTATTGCTGGATAAATTCTCTTTTCGGCAATAACTCGATCAAGGTGTAATTCCATATTACCTGTTCCTTTAAATTCTTCGTATATCACATCATCCATCCTGGAGCCTGTGTCTACTAAGGCAGTTGCGATAATAGTTAAACTACCACCCTCTTCAATATTACGAGCTGCACCAAAAAAACGTTTTGGTCTTTGCAAGGCGTTTGCATCAACCCCTCCTGTTAATACTTTACCTGAGGCTGGGATTACTGTGTTATAAGCACGTGCTAAACGTGTAATGGAATCAAGCAAAATAACAACATCTTTTTTGTGTTCGGTTAAACGTTTGGCACGTTCAATTACCATTTCGGCAACCTGAACATGTCTACTTGCTGGCTCATCAAAGGTGCTTGAAATAACTTCTCCACCAACCGACCTTTCCATCTCTGTTACTTCTTCGGGTCGTTCATCAATTAATAAAACAATTAAGTGTACCTCGGGATGATTGTGAGTAATCGACTGAGCAATACTTTGCAGTATCATTGTTTTACCAGCTTTAGGCGGCGAAACTATTAAACCACGCTGCCCTTTTCCTATTGGTGCAGCAAGATCGATAATACGAGGAGTCAGGTCTTCTGTGCTTCCATTACCTTGTTCAAGCGTTAATTTTTCTTCTGCAAAAAGAGGAGTTAAATTTTCAAATAATATTTTTCCCTTAGCTTTATCTGGAGTTTCAAAATTAATTTCATTAATTTTTAGTAATGCAAAATAACGTTCACCATCCTTTGGAGGTCTAATTTTCCCAGATATATTGTCACCTGTTCTAAGATTAAAACGTCTAATTTGACTAGGCGAAACATAAATATCATCTGGTCCAGCAAGATATGAACTCCCGGCTGAACGCAAAAATCCAAATCCATCCTGAAGAATTTCTAATACCCCATCTCCGTGGATATCTTCACCTTTTTTAGCGTGAGCTTTTAAAATTTCAAAGATTACATCTTGTTTGCGAGAGCGTGCTAGATTATCAAGGCCAAGGTCTGAGGAGAGTGAAACGAGTTCTGACGCAGGTTTTTGTTTTAATTCTGTTAGGTTCATAGGCATTAAAATTTCATTTTATTGATTTAGTTTATTGAAAAATAGGTTTTGTTTTTTTATAACGAAACGAGATTTATACTATTCTCTTTTTTGAGGGATTTGATTATTTTAGTTGAAAAGTTCTACGAATTTCAGTGCCAAGTTAACATGCGTTTTCTTATTCGTCCAGTTAATTTTTTTAAAAATCGCTAAATATTCGTGTCGAAAAAGGCCTCCAATTGGGATTTTGTTGCTTGTCCTACATTTGTAGCTACAACCTCACCACCTTTAAATAGGACAAGTGTAGGTATGCCTCTTACACCATATAATGCCGGTGTTTTTTGATTCTCATCTATATTTATTTTTGCGACGGTTAATTTATTTTTATACTCGCTAGCTAATTCATCAAGTATAGGGGCAATATTTTTGCAAGGCCCGCACCATTCTGCCCAGAAATCTAAAACTACAGGCAGCTCTGATTTTAAAACTTCATCTTCAAAGCTTGAATCTGTAACATTTAATATATTATTGCTCATTATATTTTGAGTTCCTTTCTAACATGTGTGAGTATGTAATTTGAACTAAATTGAAGATTAATTGCAAGTTTGGTTTATATCTTACCAGAATACTACAAGGCATTTAAAAAAAATGATATATGAAAACTATTAAATTCAGGCAGTTTGGGCTTCATAAACATCTACATCGTATTTTAGATGAAATAGAGTTTATAGATTGCACCCCAGTTCAAGCCGCATGTTTACCTTTGATTCTTGAAGGGCACGATGTAGCCGGACAAGCTCAAACAGGCACAGGGAAAACAGCAGCTTTTTTACTATCTACAATCCATTTCTTAATTACAAAAAAAATAGAAAATAACAAAAGTTTACGTGCAATTATTATTGCTCCAACTCGTGAACTTGCAATACAAATACATAAAGATGCTGAAATACTCAATCGTTATTGTGGTCTCGAGATTGGTCTTGTTTATGGCGGAGTTGACTACGAGAAGCAACAAGAAAGATTAATAAGCGGAGTTGACATATTGATCGGCACACCAGGTCGTTTGATTGATTATTTTAAACAAGGCGTTTTTAATTTTAAATGTGTTGAGGTTGTTGTTTTAGATGAGGCTGACAGAATGTTTGATCTTGGTTTTATCAGTGATATTCGTTACATCCTAAGGCGTATGCCACAACCAGAAAAGCGTTTAAATATGTTATTTTCAGCAACATTATCATATCGTGTTATGGAATTGGCGTACGAACATATGAATGATCCTGCGCTGATAAAAATAAACCCAGAAAAAATTACAGCAGATAATGTAAATCAAACTTTATACCATGTTGCCAATGAGGAAAAGATGGCATTGTTAATTAGTTTGTTAAAATGCATAAAGACAACAAGGACAATTATTTTTGTAAATACTAAAAAAACTGCAGAGAAAGTATGGTCTTATCTTGAGGGAAATGAAATACATGCGGCTGTGTTATCAGGAGATGTACCACAAAAGACAAGACAACGCTTATTTAGTGAATTTTCTACGGGGGATTTAAAAGTGTTAGTTGCCACAGACCTTGCAGCACGTGGCTTACATATATCCGATGTCAGCCATGTTTTTAACTATGATTTACCTCAGAATGCTGAGGACTATGTTCATAGAATTGGTAGAACAGCGCGAGCAGGCGCATCAGGCGATGCGATAAGTTTTGCATGTGAAGATTATGTGTATTCACTAATGGAAATCGAATCATTTATAGGATATCAGATCCCAACATCCTCAATTACAGAAGGGTCATTACAGAAAATTTTGCCACCTATAAAAAGAAAACATCACAAGAGGCCATCTTATTCTTCAAAAAATAAGAAACATCTTAAGAATCAAAACAAATCATCACAAAATAATTTAAGATAATCGATTTTCAATCCATTTTTTTATCATCAAGATTTCATCAGAGCAGATTGAGTGCTGCATTGTATATTCACTCCATTCAACTTTATAGCCATTTTCAATCAGAGTTCGGTAAGATGAACGACCTTGTTCAATCGGAATAATATTGTCATCTTTTCCATGCGCCATTATGATAGGCATTTCTTTGCACTCGGAAGTTTCTTTTTCAAGATTTTCTGGCAGAGGAAGATATGAAGAAAGCGCAAGTATTCCAGCTAGTTTAGGTGAGTATCTCATCCCAGAGTGTAATGCAATAGCTCCTCCTTGAGAAAATCCTGCAACAATAATTTTATCTGACCTAATGCCTTTTTTAATTTCAGCATCAATGTAGCTATGAATTAAATTTGAAGATTTGACGATTGATTCAACGTCCTCCATCTCTCGGAGATTAGAGGATTTGATATCATACCAACCACGCATTTTCATATTATTGTTAATTGTTATTTTTCGGATTGGTGCGTTTGGAAATATAAAGCGAATCCCCAATCTACTTGGTAGATATAGTTCAGATACAATAGGCGCAAAATCATGACCATTAGCACCTAATCCATGCAACCAAATAATGCTTGCTCTATGTCTCTCTTGAGGTTCGATTATTACCGCATTATTTTGCCTAAATAACATAATTTGGTTCCCATATTTAGAATAAAGTTTTAAGCCAGATATAGTAATTTACCAAATGAAATGAACCCCAGTCATTTTTTACTAACAAATAATTTGTTATGCTGAACGAATAGACAAAAAAACAATCAGAGGGTAGTAAAGTGAAAAAAGCTTATAAAATTGATTTTTTAAAGGTTGGGTTAATATTTATCATTTTATTCTGTGCCTCCAGCTGCGGGCAGAAGGGACCACTTTATCATCCAGATAAGGACAAAACAGCAGCATCAAATTTTCAAAATATTAATTAAAATTTATGTCTAACTTTATCTATAAAGACGGTGAATTACATGCCGAGGGCGTTTCATTGCTTGAAATTGCGAAGCAACACAATACGCCATGCTATGTTTATTCAAAAAAGGCTATTGAGACCAAATATTTAGAATTTATTTCAGCTTTTAATTCTGAGAATAATTTGCTTTGTTATGCCGTAAAGGCAAATTCGAATATTTCTATTTTAAATATTTTGGCCAACATGGGGTCTGGTTTTGATATTGTTTCCTCAGGAGAATTATTTCGTGTTCTGAAAGCTGGAGGCGATCCCAGTAAAGTAGTTTTTTCTGGCGTAGGTAAACGAGTAGATGAAATGAAATTTGCTTTAGAGAAGAACATAAAATGCTTTAATGTAGAATCAAAAAGCGAGCTAGTAAAATTAAATATGGTTGCTGAAAGTATGGAAGTGCTTGCTCCGGTATCATTACGTGTAAATCCAGATGTTGACGCTAAAACACATCCCTATATTGCAACTGGTTTAAAGGAAAATAAATTTGGTATTTCTTTTGAATTAGCTAAGGATACTTTTGAGCAGGCAGCAAAAATGAGTAATATTAATTTGATTGGAATTGATTGCCATATTGGATCTCAAATTTCGGAGTTAAGCCCCTTTCAGGATGCGTTACAAAAGCTACTAGACTTAATTAATGAACTTACACAGTCGGGTATTCAACTCAAACATGTTGATATTGGGGGCGGTTTAGGCATTACTTATAAAGACGAAAAACCACCAACACCAAATCAATATGTAACCGCGATTACCAATATTACAAGCAAACATGATCTCGAGATAATTATTGAGCCAGGCAGATCTATTATTGGCAACGCAGGTGTCTTACTTACAGAAGTCGAATATCTTAATCAAAATTCTTTTAAGAATTTTGCAGTTGTTGATGCAGCAATGAACGATTTGATACGGCCATCTCTTTATGATGGTTGGCATGAAATCAAAAGAGTAATTAAAGACTCGAAGGTCAAAGAAAAGATTTATGATATTGTGGGTCCCATTTGTGAAACAGGCGATTTTGTTGGCAAGGACCGTAC
>Ga0208764_10002878_pt1 | contig 10665 bp, 11 predicted proteins | sample ETNtaG_18_FD_185762 | JGI IMG/M metagenome (GOLD analysis project Ga0208764, IMG submission 185762) | Marine microbial and viral communities from oxygen minimum zone, Eastern Pacific Ocean - ETNP201302SV91 (SPAdes) (version 2) | ecosystem: Environmental > Aquatic > Marine > Oceanic ...
CATCGCTTCGGCCTTAGCCTTAAGCGCAGCTTTCTGTTTTTCGACTTCCACCTTTTCCGCTTGGGTATCCAACCGATGTTGCATCTCTTGCATTTGGACATCCTTCGCTTCTTCTGCATCTTTTTTGCCCAATAGAAGTTTGTCCCTTTCAGCCAAATCCGCTTTCATATTTTCAATTTCAACCGAATGGGATTCCAGTACTTCCTTTTTGATTTTGATTTCCAATTGTTTCTTTTGGTTTGCAGTTTCTTCTTGCAATTGGTGAGAAATTTGCTCGTTAATGTCGATTATTTCCCCACATTCTGGGCACTCAATTTCCAAATTATTTCCAGTCACTCTTGACCTCTCCTCATACCCTCTTCGGTTTTGGCAGGTACCTTATCAACACTTGGATAGCGGTCAACAAATCATAGTACCCTTTCTTCGATTTCAATTTCAGTGTCCTTGACTCGCACCTCGACCCACTCGATTCGCTTCGCTGCAACCGCGTCTCGGATGCGACGTTGATTCTTGTTGAGTCGGGATTTCCCAGACTTGACCTCGATGAATTTGATGTCGATATCCCCCTCCCCATCGAGACCTTTGAAGCCGACAAAATCGATTGGGCTTCCAAGGAAATTTAATTCCTTGACACTGTTCACAGATTCGATCGACCATGGCGCCAGCACCTCACTGATCTGACCCTTGATGATGCTTCTTTGGCGATTTCCTGTATCCTTCCGTGCATCGTTTATTGCAGCCCTATGGGCTAATTTCAGTTGGATTATCTTCCAAAGTAGATACAGAAAAAACGCGCAAGAAATTACGATGACAACAATTGTTTCGATTGCTAGTTCAACCATGCATACCCCATCTTGCTATGGTCTGTAAAGTTATTTGAAAATGAACGGATTGATTATCAGACTCGGTTGACAGGTCGAGGGAACATTCTACGCACGAGCAATTTGCGTAGAATTCGAACCCCATCTCCAATCGATCCAAGTTTGGATTCGCCAATTCGAGGCGCATAGGAGATGGGCACCTCGCTCATTCGCAACCCTTCAGTGGCACATGCAGTATACATCTCGGCCTCTATCTCAAACTCAGTTGAGTTCAGAGACATCTTCTGAATCGCACTTCTTCGGAATGCCCAATATCCCGTGCAAACATCGCTGATGAACACCTGATACAAGGCCACAGCAAACCAGGTAAGAATATGGTTCCCAATCCAATTCAGTCGTGACATTGCACCCGGCTGAATATTGCCTCTCAATCGGCTTCCGATGACAACATCATACGAACCCCCCTCTAGATGTTTCAGTAATCTAAGCATCTCATCGGGGGCATAGGTTCCATCGGCATCTAGCATCACCAGTACATCATCGTGGTGAGCGAGAAAGCGGGCAAATCCTTCTCGCATTCCAAATCCCTTGCCAGCGGCTGGACCTTGAACAATCAATTCTAGATTCAAATCCGCAGCAGTTTGCTGTGTACCATCAGTGCTACGTCCATCTGCAACGACGATTCGAGGTTCCCAGCCGGCGGCACGGAGTGCATCTAGAGGGAGGGTATTGACGACCTTTGGCAATGCATCTACTTCGTTGTAGGTGGGCAATAATATCGTCAAACCTCGACTCATAAATCTCTCACCTCAATCCAATGTACCCAAAGCCCGTTTGTGTCTATGATTCGATCACTTCTACCCGATATACCAGCAGGGTCCAACCACCTATCTTCCTCTACCGTTACGGAGAGGTGGACTTCAATTTCACCCATGAAATCACTGTGATGCAAGACCGTCAATGTACTCACACCCCGTTCGACGATACCCGCCGTCACACTACAGTTGGCCATGCCGACATCACATACCATGAATTCGACATCAATATCTCCAGGTGCGGTGACTTGCAAACTGATTTTCAAATCTGCGTCACGATGCTGACGGGGCAATTCAATCGATTCAAAATTCAGTCCACCGCCGGTGAGGAAAGCGGTATGGTCAGGGCGAATGCCGAGATGGGATGTATCCGCATGAGCCCACGCATCAGATCTCCATTCACAGGATTCCAAACAATCCTCTGTGGAGGGAAATGTTGTGACACTCGTTTTGATTGAACCTTCTGTAGGGCTCGATTCAAATTGCCAAAGTCGGCTCCCCCTTTCATCCACCAATATGGCCCAATGCTCACTCTCAGCGAGTATGTGGCCTATTTGTCCTCGGGGTGAAGTCACAGCATGTGTGATTCCAAGTTCAATAATTCGGCTCAAATCATCTGCGAGAATGGCTCGTTCCGCATCCCATTGGACTCGCTCTTCTACCGTCAATAATCCGAGACTCGGGAAACTTGTCAAACCCAAATCGACATCAACATCGTATAGGATCCCCCAATGTGCCGTCTCTGAATAGAGAACAGCATCACTCGGAAGGCTATCGATGGCTGTCCGCAAGAGCCGATCACCTTCCGTTTGTGCTTCTACTTCCGGATGCGCCGCAATTTCAATCATCACGATATGGGATAACAAAATGAAGATGAGTGCGAAACTCATCAGTGCTTGAGTCGGTCGTTTTTCTACCGCTTCGGGCATCTTCAATTCCACAAGACTCATTTCGCCACCATCCGCAATTTCCTCGTGCGCTTCATCCAATCGTCTTTCACGCATTCTCGGTGTAAGTCGGGGAACCTTTGCTAGAACAATTCCTGCCAATACAGCCAAGGGAATGTGGAATCCATGCAATGCCATTGAGTACAGCATGTAGGAGATGAGTGTCAATACAGATATTCCGACGAAGCCATCGAGTAAATGAACCCAAGTGAGCATCCACTGCATGGCGATCCAAAGACCCAACAACCACACCTCAAATGAAGCTCTGAATCGCCATAGGGCCCAACCAGCAAGACCCAGTAACAAAGGCCCATTGAAGATGAGCAAGGGCAGACCGCCTTGCCATCCATATTCTGCCCAAACAGGCGTGTCGAGCATTCTAGGTGCAAAGATTCCCATGACGGTAATCACGGCACAACCAGTCACCACCACAGAAATGATGGCTAGACGACCAGAATGCGAAGTTTCTCTTTGTGCCGACCAACGATGTGCACCCAACCATGCGAGTAATAATGTTCCAAGATAGAGTGAACCGGTGGGGTGGATGACGCCAACAAAGGCTACACCGAACGCGAACAGCACATCCATTCGTTTACTCCGTTCCCGGGGTGGCTTGACCAAAACCAACAATCCCAACACCAGCCCCAATTGACTGGCAACAGTTGGATAGCCGCTATCGAACGCCTTGGCAAACAACGCTGGTGCGAGGCAAAGTGCCAACAGTGTTGTCCCCGCCGCCCCCCAACGATCAGCAGCACCTGCAACACCCCAGATGATCGCAAGGAGTGTCAGTTGTCCCAACAGATGGACACAATCACTGGGTGACAATCCAGTTGCTTGCTCTAGAAATGCGGCCAAGGCAGGGAATCCTGGAGGGTATGTCCACCTCCCAACATTGGGTTCGGGTAGCATCAGTGAACCTGTTTCCGCCAAGCGATGGGAGAGCGTTGCGAAACCCAACCAGTCAACCCCCATTGGCCGGTCTAGAATCAGCAGAGGGGTTAGACAAACAACTGCAGAAATACCCAGTGCCCAAGGCAACCAAAGAGGTCTACCAGTTTCGATAAGTGCAGCGTGTTTTTTTTCTGCGGCCACATCTTCTTCCAGTTCGACAGTGCCCGCTTCCGCTTCCGCGGCCACTTCAATTTCTTCGAGGCGCTCCCAGGCCGAAAGTCGTCGAACTCGCACACTTTCTCTCTGCCACCCAAGTGTTGCCGATAGCACGTTTACAGCCAGAATCGCGAGCACGAGAAATCCAACAGAATGTTCCCCTCTAAGCACGACCAACCAGCCAGCCAACCCGTAGAGAACCAAGAGGCTAGCAGCGGGGACGAGCATCACCTTCCGAAGTTGATCAGCACCGGGGTCCAAGATGCGGATGAGGGCGAGTCCGGGAATCAATCCAAGTCCAATGAGAAGGATGCTTCCGAGAAGGATGCTGAATAGTCCTGCCTCCAAATTATCGCCTCCTTAGGAGGCGACGCCCGCGTTCCCCACTTGAAGTCGGTGCTTCCGAAGATGTGTTGAAGGGGTGTTTGTTCGACATTGCATGGCCGGCATCGATTTTGCCAAAGAGCATTGGCATCCAACGGTTGATTTGCCGGACGAATATGAGGTCAGAGATTTCACAACAGGGGATGATTCCCCATCGAGATTTGAGTATGATATAGGTCGGTATGATGAGATACGTCCAGGGATGTACAACACCGATTTATTCACTGAAGATCGTTGTGTCCATGTCGGTCTAGATATTGGTGGTCCAATTGGTACTCCAGTGAAATCAGTAGCCGACGGTGTCGTTGCATTTTCAGGATATAATTCGGCAGATGGGGATTATGGACACACGGTCATCATCCATCATTCAATTCAGGATCAAAATTTGTGGGTTTTGTATGGTCATTTAGATGCGGCGTCGACTGAATATTGTACACCTGGCCGCGCAGTTTCAGGTGGTGAAGTCATCGCTTGGTTCGGAGCCGAGAATGAAAATGGGGGGTGGCCGCCTCACTTGCATTTTCAGTTGTCCTATCGTGAACCAACCACCCACGATTTACCGGGGGTTGTGACTCCAACGGAGAGGAAACAAGCTCTGCTGGATTTTCCTGATCCACGTTTGGTCCTCGGTCCACTCTATTGAGAAAGGTGCTCTTTGAGGCCGACAATCGGACCGATTGCGGTGGGGTCCTTGCCCCTGAGCAGTGCCACGGCACATGAAATCCAATCCATCAAAATAACCGCGTAGAGAAGCGATTCAAGGTGCGATTCCCCTTCACACAACATTGCCCATGTGGGTTCTACAGTGATGTTTTCCAAGAACCAGTCAAGACGTAGATCATTTCGATCATGGGCACCATCCCAAGAGAAGATGAGTAAGGCTTGATTCTCAGTTGCATGTTCTTCGCCCCAAGCCACGATTTCATTGTGATTCATCTCAGGGATCACATGTGGTCTGGCAAAGACCCCCCCATTCTCATTCAACTGGCAAACCGCACGATATGCGGTCGGCGCTAGAGATTGAGTTGCCAAGACACTGATTTCTCGATTTGAGATTGACTCGGCCATCTCAACGATGACATCCTCTTCATCGTCTTGCGTGAAATCACATGCATCCACCGCTTCAGTCAGACGCTGAATGATCGCATCCAAATCCTCAGGGGCGCTCATGATACCCAATCGCCAAGCGAGTGCAATTTGAGTGCCAAAGATGTGGCCGAATGCCGAACGTGGAGGTTGACCACCCGGCAATTGAATCCAAGTTTGATTGGATTTTTCGAGAAGTGTTTGCAGTGCTCCACCCGAAGACAATCCGACTACTGTACATCCGAGGCCGATTGCGGCTTCCACCGAATCCAGCGTTTCCTCCGTGTTACCTGAATATGATGTTGCGATTACCAGCCATTTTTCCGACACCCAAGCCGGCAAATCATAACCTCGATGGGCGACAAAAGGAAGACACCCATCGGCATCTGAAAGGCAGGAGAGGAAATCACCACCTGAGGCAGAGCCGCCCATTCCTAGGCAAACTACACCGTTGAATGTGGCATTTTCAATCGTTGATAAATCCCAAGATTCCGACGCATCCCAAGCATTGGCTAAATCGGCTGGGAAGTTGCGAATGTGGCCGAGCATATCGCTAGAATCGAGACGATTTGCCTGTTCACGCAGTGTTGCCATTATTCTCCCCCAGAACCATTCCCTTCATCGGGATTTCGCACTCTCGGCAGTGCAACCCATTCATCTGTAATCCAACCCAAGCGCAATCGAACCCGTTTTCCATCATCATCGTATGGCAATCGAACCGTTTTCATTTTGTAATCGCGCGGATCCATGAATTCTGCTGCGGAGGCGTCTCTATTCAGTACATCGACTTCGATTTGTTCAACAAAGCGAGACATCACAACCGTTTTTTCCAAATCACGCCAAGAGGCTCCGGTCTTTTCCCGTCGATCTAGAGCCAGTAGAATCGGCCCGTCCTTTTGCCAAGCACTGACGGTCCAAAGGCGATTCCTCCAGCGTAGAATATCCCCCAAATTGTATCCGGGTCTGCGATATAACACTGTCAATCGGGTTACATCCATTCCATCTTTTTGACCGACAACAGAATGAGTTTCTTTGGTTTGTCCACCCCATTTTTGCGTCATGTGACGTGCCCAGTTTCTCGCCAACGCTTTGCTGCCCAATGTGACATCCCAACCACCTACAACTGCTCCTTCTTTGGTGATGAAGAACATCGGATCCGGTTCCATTGAGGCAAGAAGTGTATCCAGCGAACCTCGTAGTTCTGCGAGTTCTTCCTCCTCCAATTTTCGACCTGCGCTTCGAATCTGTATGGTTGCTTCGTAGTAATTGCCATCCTTGCGTGTACAAGTCTTGCAAATCATGTTTGAAGTTCGCACGATGATCTCGTGTTTTTGGTCGAAATAGAAAGCATCAATCTGCCCATCAACTTGAACGTGAATTCTCACATTTCTCTCATCGATTGTCTCGGATTGAGTTGCGATTCCAACCGCTTCCGCCCTCTCGTGAATTCGCAATGAATCGTCCAATCTACGCTGGAGTAAATCATCGGTTTCGAGAAACCCCCACCGTGAACTTTCAAAGTTCATTCCACATTTTGGACAACGATACGCTTGGCTTGTTTCATCGCATTCAGAGAGTGTATTCCGGTCACGAAAACAAGCCTCACACAACCGGTCACTCGAATGAGGTGGGCCCGCCCCACAGGCAACGCAAAACGCTTCACCTCGGGACATTCATACCACACACCTTGCTCATGCTTCAGCTGCTTCTCGCTGTTTTCGCGCCCATCTGAATGATTGGACACAGAAGTATGTGTAGATACTGCCGAGTACCAACAGGATAGCATGAGAACCAATGAGCAAGTTGCTTCCATCTCCATCCATCAGAATTTGGAACAATCGCAGTCCGCCAAGGGCACAAATGAGGCCGAACATGGCTGAGATGTGCATGAGCATCTTCCTCTTCTCGGGCATTTTGTTTGACATCAAGCCCAAGAGGCCGATCGGCCCACCGAAAAACATCGGGATCATCGCTGTAATGCTGGCCATGTCGCTAATGACATAGGCTCCAATTCCCCAAGCCGCGAAAATCATTCCAACAGCCATTGAAATCTCTGGCATATTTCTTCCAGCAACGGTATACGCGTCTTCTGACATGAATCGCCGGCGGACCGTTTGGATTTGAAGCCGCCGGCTTATTCATCCGAATCCGTAGGATTCGATAGCGACTCTTCAACCGCCTCAATTCTTTCCTGAACATCCTTGAGGCGATCCAACAATTGCCAAGTGAACCAGCCGATTAAACCGATCATGGCAGCGTAAGCTGCGGCCAAATATGCAACATCACTCATCTCAATCCATCCGTTGCTGTAGTTCCGCGAGGCGTTGCTCGCATTTCTGCACTTCCCAACTGACCATGGCCTGTCCAATGAGCAATATGGTCATGCCGAGGAAGGACAGAAGCCAGATTTGCAAAATCACAGAATCAACCCCACTTCCTCCACCATTGTCCTCACAACCTATTGTCACGCATGGGTGCCGTTCTTGCCACCACCTGGTCGCCATGTAGGTAATCGGTACGAGAAGAAAACCGAACAATCCAATCCCTGAGAACACATCTCGAAATTCTGGTGTATCCGGTTGACTGCGGCGAGAAAGTACTAGGAAAAGTGCGATTGCAGAAAGGACTCCATAAGTGTTCAATCTGGCATCGGTCCAATCCCAGGGTACACCCCACTCAGCCGCCCCCCAAATGGGTCCAGATGTGACGACACATAGTCCGAAAAGAAGACTCAATTCTGCAGCTACACCAGCCAAAGTCCAACCCCACTCGGAACGTTTCCAAAACCATGCCAGACTGCCAACAAATAGCATTCCAAAGGCGATGAAGGATGTCCATGCAGCAGGAACGTGCCAGAAGATGATTCGATACGAATCGCCATCGAACCCTTTTGCGCTCGGGGCGACCACAAATCCGAGAACCATGGCCAATCCAGCAATTGCGAGACCAAGGAGCATTAGCCAGACGCCTCGCATAGCCACCGGCCGTTGCCACCCACCCATCAATTTGACGTTGTGCGAGGGTGCAGTATGGGGAGTCCAAACCAGATGATGAGTGGGATACCAGTTGCTACGACAAGTGGTGTCCATAGGTCTGAACAAATCGACGCATCCGAACAAGCGGACACCGCATCATTTGCGATCAAGAGAGGCCATATCAGTACCAGTGAAAGTAGTGGGACATATTGCCCCCCGGTTCGAGGCATTTTCATTGCAAGTTCATGAATCGCCCCACTGGCGAGGTAGATGCCGACGAAGGGAAATCCGACCGCCATCCACATCGTGGACACATATTCCATTCCAAAAATCGTAGCGGTCAACATTGGGGATACGAGAATCAGCAATATGGACAAGGGGTCGATTGTAAACAGGCGGCCGCCCATGGCCAACCACCAATCTCCTGCACGGGAATCCTTTGCGTGATGCAATGATGAAAGGCAGGGGATTGACGCCAAGAACGCCGGAATGAGGACAAGTGAACCGATTTCATTTCCAAGCAGTGCGAATAGAACCAATATGGATCCCATCAATGGTACACCTCTGGAAAGAAGTGGCCATTTCGTTCGACGATCCAATGAAGACGACCATCTTGAAATCGAGAGCTGCGAATGGGTGGTTGCCAATTCAGGGGCAGTTGTAGGTTCAATGGTTGACTCCACATCCTTCGATTCTGCGTCCAAATCCATCATCGTCGTGGCACAGTCGTGCAAACGAGGGTCATGTGTTGCAATCAGGAATGCATGCCCGCGCTCACGTAGTGTAGCGATATCGGACAGAAGGGTATCCACCGATGCATCATCCAATCCCTCAGATGGCTCATCGAGTAGGCAGATTCTCGGCTCACTGCCGTAAGCCGGCATCATGCCTTGAAGGACAGCCATTCGCCGATATAAGCCCCCAGATAGTTGCCCGATTTTGTCATGTCTTCGATGTTCAAGATTCCAATGACTGAGTAATCCATCTGTACCGTTAACACCAGATGCCAGGGCTGCATATTCAAGACGCTCTTCGATCAATTCATCCCCATTGATGCCACCAGATTGTAGTACCAATCCAAAAGGACGTTCGATTGCGACTTTACCGGATTGAACAGGGATAATTCCGGCGATGGATTCCAAGAGAGTTGACTTCCCTGAACCATTTTCTCCAGTCAAAATAATGCAATTGCCAGATTCAATTTTCATATTGAAATTTTCAAGCACATTTTGGGTGCCTCTTCGCACCGTCAACGCTTCAACATGAAGTAGAGCCACAACTCTTCGAATCGCACACTTGGCTTGAGCCCTGCGGCGAAGAGGTCAAGCATTCGGTCGGTCCGACATCATCCATGAGCCCTTGGTCATGGTTCGGAATTTGGAGTATCATTGCGTTGGCTCCAATCGTTCATGCTTGGATTCGTCGAACCCCCATCTCATTGGCCATTGGGGCATCTTTGATGCTGACCTATCTGTTTCAGGCTACCATCAAATGGGTTATCGATCTCAATTTATTTGTCCAAGGTGCTCTCATCCCTGCGGTTGCATTTGAACCCGAACATCTTCATCGCCTCATTTCGGCAGCATGGTTACATGCGGATTTATTCCATTTGTTGGGCAACGTTTTGGTCATTCTTTTGGTAGGCGTGCCACTTGAGCAGCGCCTAGGCCGTGGCCGTTTTCTCACGATTTACCTTATCGGGGTTCTCGGAGGAAATATTGGATGGACTTTGGCAAATTGGGAGAGTTGGACACTTTGTATCGGGGCTTCAGGAGCCGCGTTTGGTCTGCTCGGTTGTTACTTGGCCTGCTGGCCACGTGACGAAATTGAGTTCCCCCTCATTCTTATTCGCAAGTGGCCAGTCGCTTGGATTGCTTTGATTAAATTCGCGCTTGAAGTCATGCAATATCCCACAGCCACCTCAAATGTTGCACATCTTGCACACATTACCGGATTCATCGCTTGCTATGTGCTTGCCAAACCAATTGCAAAAGGAGGTTTGGTTCCCATCGGAGCCGTCGATAGTGGCCCATCCTCGAAAGGAGGTCAAGAAGCTCAACACAAGGCGATTAAATCTCGGATGAGAGATTTGGCAACAGATCCTTGGGATGGCAATTTGACAGGTCCAGCAAGGCGTACTTTGCAGAGGTTGCGTGAGGAGGGGGATGAAATCGAAACTCGACAGGCTTGGCTTGAGCAATTGGCAGAACAGGCGCAATGCCCTGTTTGTGGAGATGAATTAACAACGCAAGAAACCGAAGGAATCACCATTCTGCGATGCGCCCTTGAAAGGTCACATATCGAGTGGCCATGATGGTGTTCGTTGACAGGACCTACGGTCCTGATTCGGTTGGTGTTATACGTCATTGGTGGGTGGCATCCCTTCGGGATGCGTATGCTGTCGAGTGAGTCCAACCACAAGACCCCGCTATTTACGGTCCTGTTGCTACTTCTCACATCGCTTTCTCCACTGGCTCTTGGTGGGTCTTCAGAAGGGTTCGAAATTCGCGATGAGCCCACTATTTTT
>Ga0208764_10002880_pt1 | contig 10660 bp, 8 predicted proteins | sample ETNtaG_18_FD_185762 | JGI IMG/M metagenome (GOLD analysis project Ga0208764, IMG submission 185762) | Marine microbial and viral communities from oxygen minimum zone, Eastern Pacific Ocean - ETNP201302SV91 (SPAdes) (version 2) | ecosystem: Environmental > Aquatic > Marine > Oceanic ...
AATTACAGCCAAATAAGCGTTATGGCCATAGACTAGTTATTGATTTATTTGATACAGAAATAAAACAAGTAAAAAAAGAAGTCGCTAAAAGGGAGATTAAAAAGGAAACCCAAAAACCATCCAAACTTCGTGATGTCATTATCGCAATTGATGCAGGTCATGGGGGTGATGACCCTGGTGCAATAGGCCCAAGCGGTGTTTATGAAAAAGATGTTGTTTTGAAACTCGCTAAAAATCTTGCTAAGGACATTAATAAAGAAAGGGGTATGCGTGCTGTATTAATTCGCAAAGGGGATTACTATATAAAATTAAGAAATCGGATTATAAAAGCACGTGAGTATAGAGCTGATCTTTTTATTTCAATTCATGCAGATGCTTTTCGTGATTCTAGAGTAAGAGGGTCTTCTGTGTATGTTTTAAGTAAAAAAGGCGCAAGTAGCGAAGCTGCTAAATGGTTAGCTGAAAAAGAAAATTCATCTGATTTAGTTGGCGGGGTTAGTTTGGAGGATAAAGATGAACTTGTAGCATCAGTCCTATTAGATTTATCTCAAACCGCAAGCCTTGAAGCAAGCATTGATGTTTCCACGCATGTTATTAAGGGATTAAGAAAGATTGGAAAAGTGCATAAACGAAATGTTCAATCAGCTCCATTTGCTGTTCTTAAATCGCCAGATATTCCCTCAATTCTGATAGAAACGGGATTTATTTCAAATCCATCTGAAGAGAAAAAGTTAGCTAATTCCGGCTATCGTAAAAAAATGTCCAACGCTATATTACAAGGCCTTAAAGGCTATTTTAGAGATTTTGCGCCAGAAGGCACGCTATTGTCATCGCGCAAACATATTATTGAAAAAGGGGACACACTTTCAAAAATTGCTCAACAATACAGAGTGAGTACTAATAAATTACGAGAATATAACGGACTTAAAGGTAATCTTGTACGTGTAGGTCAAACTATTATCATCCCTGAAAATAGCGGCACTTAAGCCAGTAAGTTTTATTTTTAGGCTATTCAATATTATATTTTTCAGCATAAATAATAGTGTCTAAAGAACCATTCGTCATTTTTTTAATGGGCCCAACGGCCACCGGGAAAACTGATTTAGCTATTTATCTGCATGAGAACATAAACGCTGAAATTATTAGTGTGGATTCTGCGATGGTCTACCGAGGTTTAGATATAGGGACAGCAAAACCAAGCAGAGATATTTTAGAAAAAATCCCCCATCGATTAATAAACATATGCGACCCAAAGGAAAGTTATTCAGCGGCTCGTTTTCAACAAGATGCCTACTTAGCAATCGATGAAATTCACAAACAAGGAAATATACCAATACTTGTAGGCGGTACCGGCTTGTATTTTAGGGCATTAGAGTATGGACTAGATGCGCTACCAGAGGCTGATTATCGTATAAGAGCTAAAATCGAGGCTGAAGCAGAAGCGAAGGGATGGGGGTATCTGCACACAAAATTAGGCAAAGTTGATCCTAAGTCCGCATTAAGGATAAATCAGAATGATACACAAAGAATACAACGCGCATTGGAAGTGTTTGAAATAACTGGAAATACACTAACCGAATTAACAAATACAAAGAATAAGAAAGCATTCCCATTTCCCATTAAGAAAATCATTTTATTCCCGGATAATCGGGAAGAGTTACATGAACGAGTAAAAAAACGCTTTGTTAAAATGCTTGAAACAGGTTTAGTAGAGGAAGTTAAATCTTTTTATGATCGCGGCGATTTATCGCTAGATTTACCTTCAATGAGACTTGTTGGGTATAGACAAATCTGGCGTTATTTAGATAATGAAATTAGTCACAGTGAAATGAAGGAACATTCAATCATTGCAACCCGCCAGCTTGCCAAACGTCAAATGACTTGGTGTAGGGCTGAAAAAAGCGCAGAACGGTTTAATCCTTATAAATCCGACATATTCCCTGAAATCTTAGGTAATCTTAAATAATTAACCAAAAAATTAACTCATTTTGTAATATACTTACGGGAAAATATAAGACCTGTTCACTGCGATTCATATAATAATAAGACAGGAAGGGGGAATAACCTATGAGTAAGGGGCACTCATTGCAGGATCCTTTTTTAAATGCTCTCAGAAAGGAGCGTGTACCGGTTTCGATTTTCTTGGTAAATGGGATAAAATTACAAGGACAGGTAGAGTCCTTTGATCAATTTGTCATACTTCTTAAAAATTCAGTTAGTCAGTTAGTTTATAAGCATGCAGTTTCGACAATCGTACCAGCTAGAAATGTAAAGCTTGTTCATGCTGAAGAGGATGTTGAGGCAGAAGATTAAGTTTAAAGCAACATTTAATATTTGGGAATCGTTTGAAATCTGAATCTACCTCTATACAAACGGTGTTAATTGTTTATGTTGAATTTAAAGATTCAAGCATAGACGATGAGCACAACGAGTTTCATCAGTTAGTTAACTCAACCGGTCTTGAGGTTGTTGGCGAAATTACAGCAACTCGATTGCATGTTGAGCCTCGATACTTTGTTGGTAAGGGGAAAGTTGCTGAAATTAAGGAAGTTGCGGAGAAATTAAGCGCGGATGTTGTAATCTTTAATTGTTGCTTATCGCCAGCACAAGAGAGAAATTTAGAAAAATTTCTGAATATACGTGCTATAGATAGAATAGGACTGATACTCGATATATTTGCACAACGGGCATTAAGTTATGAAGGTAAACTACAGGTCGAATTAGCCCAATTACAACATTTAAAAACTCGTTTAATACGAGGCTGGACTCATTTAGAAAGACAGAAAGGGGGTATTGGTTTACGCGGACCCGGCGAAACTCAGTTAGAATCCGACCGGCGTTTGATTGGCAATCGTATTAAAACAATAGAGCAACGCTTACAAAAAGTTAGGAAACAAAGGCACCAAAGTCGGCGGCAGCGTAAGAAAAAAGATATCCCAGTCATTTCTTTTATTGGATATACAAATGCAGGAAAATCGACTCTATTTAACTACTTAACAAATGCAAATGTCAGAACTGCAGATCAATTATTTGCAACGCTAGATCCAACATTAAGACGTCTTAAAATTAACACCGCTAATGAAGTTATTTTAACAGATACAGTCGGCTTTATTCGTGATTTACCTCATGAGTTAATTGAATCGTTCAAAGCTACACTAGACGAGGTAAGTGAGGCAGATTTACTTATACATGTTATTGATGTCGATCAAGAATATCGTCAGCAACGCATTGATGAGGTAAATCAGGTAATTGATGTGATTGGAGCGTCTAATGTACCGCAAATAGAGGTTTACAATAAGATTGATAAATATACAGAACAAAAACAACGCATTGAGATTTCTGCTGATTGTAAAAAAACACGTATTTGGTTGTCTTCTCGAACAGGCGAAGGGGTTAATTTACTATTAGAAACCATTATCAAACACTTAGGGCAATTCAAAAAGTCACGATATATAAATTTACCTTTGTCCGCAGGTCAATTAAGAGCAAAACTATTTGATATTGGTGCTGTCAAACAAGAGAATGTAGACGATGTGAGCGGGTGGTTTATGGAAGTGGAGTTAGAGGAATTTAAATTGCATAAATTATGCAAGGAGGCTAATTTAGACATTTCAAATATTGCAGTTGAGAGATATTCCACATAATAGAATTATTTTATTTTGGAATGTACAGTATTGTTTATGAGTATGACTTAATTTGGGAGATATTATTTAATGGCTTGGAATGAACCACCTGACGGTGATAAAAATAAAGATCCTTGGGGGAAAAATGGGAACCAAGGGCCACCTGACCTTGATGAGATTGTTCAAAAGATGCAAAAGGGTATCGGCGGAATTTTTGGTAATAAACCATCAAAAAAAGGCAATAATTCTACGTTTTCGTTTTTAATAATCATTATTTTATTAATATTGTGGTTGATTTTTGATATGACTTATTTAATCGATCAACAACAAAGGGGTGTTGTTTTACGTTTTGGCAAGCATGTAAGTACATTAGAACCGGGATTAAATATACGTTTGCCGAGACCCATTGAAAAAGTTAGAAAAGTCAATGTAGGTCAAGTGAGATCGATAACTCACAAAGCAACGATGTTAACTCAGGATGAAAATATTGTTGATGTAGAAGTTGCTGTTCAGTGGCGAATTGGAAGTGCAACTGATTTTCTATTTAATGTCTATGAGCCATTCCCGACATTGCGACAGGTTACTGAGAGCGCAGTACGTGAAGTTATTGGGAAAAGTGAATTAGATTTCGTTTTAACAGAAGGCAGAAGTGAAATAGCGCAAAAGATACAAATTCTCATTCAAGACGTTTTGGATGATTATGAGTCGGGTATTTATATCTCGAGTGTTGAAATGCAACCTGCTAAACCACCGGAAGAAGTAAAAGCAGCATTTGACGATGCAATTAAAGCTCGTGAGGATGAACAGCGCCTGGTTAATGAAGCTGAAGCCTATCGAAATGACGTCATTCCAAAGGCCCGTGGCGCAGCAGCTAGACTAAGAGAAGAATCAAATGGTTATAAAGCGCGTGTTATTGCAAGAGCCGAGGGTGAAGCCAGTCGTTTCGAGCAATTACTAATAGAATATAAACGTGCACCTAAAGTAACACGAGAACGTTTATATATAGATGCGATTGAAGCAGTATTTTCTAATACTAATAAGGTGTTAATTGATAATGAAAATGGAAATAGCCTGATGTATTTACCAATTGATCGTCTTATTGATAAAGAGGCAAATAAGAATTTAAATTCAACATTTAACAATACAGAAAAGCGGTCGGGGTCTACAACCTCAGAGAACATAAAAAATAACTTAAAAGGCCGATTGAGAGGGACAAGATAATGCCATTTAATACCAAATTTTTATTTCCACTTTTAATAATTCTGATAATTGCCTATTTCTCGATATTTACTGTTAATCAATGGCAACAGGCGATTGTTTTTAAATTTCGCGAAATACAGCGTCCTGATAATCAGCCCGGTATTCATTTTATGATACCTTTGGTTAATTACGCTCAGAAAATTGAGAAGCGTTTACTAAATCTCGATCAAGAACCACAACGATTTCTTACCAAAGAAAAGAAAGATGTAATAGTAGATTATTATGTAAAATGGCGTATTACTGATGTAGAAAAGTTTTATACATCAACTAGAGGTAATGTGGTTAGTGCTAATACTCTGTTAGAGCAACGTATTAATCGAGCATTACGAGATGAATTTGGTGAAAGAACAGTTCAGGAGGTAGTTGCCGGAGAACGCACGCAAATACTTAATGTTGTTACTTCAACAACATCGAATTTATCCGATGAATTAGGTATATCTGTAATTGATGTAAGAACTAAAAGAATTGATTTACCAGCAGAGGTTAGTAATTCTGTTTACCAGAGAATGCGAGCTGAAAGAGATCGCGTTGCAAAAGGATTCCGAGCTCGTGGTTCAGAAGCTGCTGAAAGAATTAGAGCTAACGCTGATAGAGAACGCGAGGTAATTTTAGCAAATGCCTATCGAGATGCTGAAACTATTCGCGGGGAAGGCGATGCTCATGCAACAGAGGTATATGCTTCTGCTTTTACTAAGGATGAAGAATTTTATTCATTTTATCGTAGTTTAAATGCCTATCAGAATAGTTTTAACAAAGGTAACGATGTATTGTTAATTGAGCCAGAGTCTGATTTTTTTAAGTACTTCAATAAATCGAAATAATTAGAACAATTTCTATAAGAAATGTTCTATATCATGATTTTAGAAAGGCAGTAACGGTGGATTTGATTGTTTAACATTAATTTTTCTGATCTTTTAGCTGCAGTTGCACTAGTATTCATATTCGAGGGATTATTGCCATTTGTAAATCCAGAAGGCGTACGAAAAGTTTTTCTGATATTCGCTCAATTTGATAATCAGAAATTAAGATTTTTAGGTATAACAAGCATGCTATTTGGTTTACTAATTCTGTATATTGTACGTTGAATAAATTTATGACTATGACTAACCGTTGGTTGTTACCAGAAGGTGTTGATGAGATATTACCACCAAAAGCAATGTTGCTTGAACAAATTTGCCGAAGACTTATTGATTTGTTTTCTAGTTGGGGATATGAATTTGTAATTCCACCAATGATAGAGTACTTAGAGTCGTTGCTCACAGCAACGGGCGAGGATCTTGATCTACAAACGTACAAGATAACAGACCAATTGAGTGGTCGACTAATGGGAATTCGCGCAGATATAACTCCGCAAGTTGCACGTATTGATGCACACTTATTAAAACGTAATGCACCAACAAGACTATGCTACTTAGGCTCAGTATTGCATAGCCGTTCTGATAATTCCGGTAATTCACGATCACCGTTACAATTGGGTGCGGAACTTTTTGGCCATGCCGGAGTATCTAGCGATATAGAAATAGTTAAATTAATGCTTGCCACATTGAGTTCTGTCAAAATTAATAACATTTGTATGGATATTGGTCATATAGGGATTTTTAGGTCTTTAGTTGCAAAATCTAAATTAAATACTGAACAAGAATTGGAGGTATTTGAAATATTAAAACGAAAAGCTAAAGATGAATTAAAAATATTTTATAAGGAACAAAAAGTTAATGATGATAGTAGTAAAGCCATGTTAGATTTAATCGATTTACATGGCGACCCAAGTGTCTTAGATGATGCCTTGCGTACATTCAAAAAATTCTTTCCAGATGTAAAAAAATATTTAGATGAAATAAAAGCGCTTACTGATTCTATATCAGATAAATCAGATTTATCAATTAACATTGATTTATCAGAATTACGTGGATATAACTATCATACTGGGATGATATATACAGCCTTTGTTCCAGATGAAGGTAAAGGGGTAGCTTTTGGTGGTCGTTATGATGATATTGGTAGTGCTTTTGGAAGAGCAAGACCCGCAACTGGATTTAGTACCGATGTTAAGCAGTTATTAGATCTTCAAGATATTAAGGAAAATAGATCAGATAAAATATTCGCGCCAATAAATAATGATAGTGTATTAATAAAAAAGATTCAGGAGTTAAGAGAACAGGGAAAAATTGTAATTCAGGAACTAGAAGGGCAAAAACATACCGCGATTGAAATGGACTGTAATCAGTCACTTGTTTTCGAGAATAATGACTGGGTCGTTAAAGGCAATAAAAAATAGCGTAGCAAGCAATTATTATGGGAAAAAATATTATTGTACTAGGTACCCAGTGGGGCGATGAGGGTAAAGGCAAGATTGTTGATCTATTAACAGAGTCAGTTGCAGCGGTTGTACGTTATCAGGGAGGGCATAATGCCGGACATACTGTTGTTATCAATAAAAATAAAACAGTACTGCATTTAATACCTTCGGGTATTTTGCGTGACGACGTCGAATGCCTGATTGGGAATGGTGTGGTTTTGAGTCCTCATGCACTTGTAGAAGAGATTAAAATTTTAGAAAAGAGCGGCATCTCTGCACGTTCACGCGTTAAAGTAAGCCCCGCATGCACTCTTGTATTGCCCTACCATATCGCTCTTGACCAAGCCCGCGAGAAACATAAAGGAAAAGATGCAATTGGAACAACAGGCAGGGGTATTGGTCCTGCTTATGAAGATAAGATTTCAAGGAGAGCGATACGTGTCGATGATTTAACTGATAAAAAACGTTTTGCATACAAACTTAAGGAAATACTTAGTTATTATAATTTTTTGCTAAAGAATTATTACCACTCAAAGGAACTCGATTATCAGAAAATATTGGATGAGGTAACAGAATTATCAGAAATTTTAATACCGATGATCACTGATGTTAGCAAGCATTTAATCGAGTTGAATGCTCAAGAAAAAAATATTCTATTTGAAGGAGCGCAAGGCACATGGCTTGATATTGACCATGGCACATATCCATTTGTAACATCATCCTCAACGACCGCGGGTGGTGCGGCAACGGGAACAGGTTTTGGCCCATCTTTATTCGATTATGTTTTAGGAATTACAAAAGCATACACGACTCGTGTTGGCGCAGGCCCATTTCCAACGGAATTAAGTGACGACACAGGTAAACATATCGCAAAAATTGGATGCGAATTTGGCGCGACAACTGGTCGAGCGAGACGATGTGGTTGGTTTGATGCGGTTGCTCTACTTCGTTCTGTGCAAATTAATAGCTTGACTGGTTTGTGTATAACTAAGTTAGATGTTCTTGATGAATTGGAAAAAATTAATATTTGCGTAGGCTACAAACTTAACGGGAAGTCAATAACCACTCCCCCAATTGATGCTCAAAATTTGGCTGAATGCAAACCTATTTATGAAAAACATCCAGGCTGGCAATCATCCACAGCAGGCATTAAAAAATATGACGAATTACCAAAGAAAGCCCGCGCTTATCTTGATCGTATCTCAGACCTTGTATCTGTACCAATTGATATTATTTCAACAGGCCCTGAGCGGAATGAAACAATTGTTTTAAAAAACCCCTTAGCGTAAATGACCTGGATTGTCTATGTTTTAAAATGTTCCGATGGGACTTTTTACACGGGCATCACTAATGATCTTAAAAGTCGTATTACTTCACATCAGAACGGAGAAGGCGCTAAATACACAAGGGGGCGCGGCCCATTTGTAATTTTTTATACAGAAAAGTGCAAGAGTCGTAGTATAGCCTCTAAACGCGAAATAGAAATTAAAAAACTAAAACGTGAACAGAAATTAAAACTTAAATCTCTCTAGTATCTATAGTGTCCAGTAGAAGAAAAAAATCTAAAAAAATAACCTCGGAATTTTTGCTGCCGAATCGTAAAAAAATTATTAAATTTTTAGACAATGTTGGCAGACCTCAAACTCGTAAAGAACTTGCTATAGCTTTTAATATTAGCGATGTTGAAATTCGCAGGGCTTTAGGTAAAAGATTAAAATTAATGACACAAGATGGCGAGCTTGTACGTAATCGCCGAGGAAGTTATGGATTACTTAAAAAAATGGATTTATATAAGGGTCATGTAATTGGACATCCAGATGGTTATGGATTTGTTGTCCCCGAGGAAGGAGGAAAAGATTTATTTTTATCAACAAAACAAATGCGAACCGTGTTGCATGGAGATAATGTTGTTGTTCGCCTTATAAGCACTGATAAAAAAGGAAGACGCGAAGGAGTATTAGTTGAAGTTTTGCAAAGAGCCAATCACCATATTGTTGGAAAATTTTTCAGGGAAAGTGGAATTTCGTATGTTGTCCCGGATAACAAAAGAATAAGCCAGGATATTTTAATACCATCATTGGCGAAAAATAAGGTGAAACAAGGCCAATATGTTGCTGTTGAAATATTGCATCAACCTGAAAAGCATCGTCAACCTATAGGTAAAATATCAAACATTATTTGTGATAGTAGCGATGCAGATATGGCAGTCGATATTGCAATTCGTAGTCACGAACTGCCTTTTAAATGGTCAGATGAAATAAATAAGGAAATTGATGGCTTAACAGAGAATGTAGATACTAATAAGTTTTCTGACAGAGATGATTATAGAGATATACCATTCGTTACGATTGATGGCGATGATGCACGCGATTTTGATGACGCTGTATTCTGTGAAAGATATGATAATGGTTGGAAATTGATTGTTGCTATTGCTGATGTTTCATATTACGTAAAACAGCAGAGTCCACTTGATAAGGAGGCGCATTTACGAGGGACTTCTGCTTATTTCCCTAATCGTGTTATTCCAATGCTTCCTGAAATTTTGTCAAATGGATTATGCTCTTTAAAACCTAATGTTGATCGATTAAGCCTGGTTTGCGAATTAAATATTGATGCCCACGGAAAAGTCAAAGATTCAACTTTTAAAAAAGTAATAATTTGTTCACACGCGAGACTAACCTATACTGAAATGTCTGAAATCGTAGTTGATAAGAACGAAAAACAAAGAGAAAAATACCCAGACTTATTAACCCATCTTGATAATTTATATAAATTATATGGTTTGCTACATACCAATCGTAAAAAAGAGGGGTTAATTGATTTTTCTTCAATTGAATCTCGTTTTATCTTTAATAATGAGGGCAAGGTAGATTCAATAGAATTGATTCAAAGAAATAATGCACATCGATTAATCGAGGAGATGATGTTAATTGCAAATATAGCTGCTGGAGAATTTATTGAGAAGCATAGTAAAAATGGGATATATCGTATTCACGATACTCCAAAGGACGAAAAGCTTAAAGACTTAAATTTATTATTGTCAAAACTAGGTTTGTCATTGGAAAGTCGAGGTAAACCAACCACAAAGCAATACTCATCCTTAGTCGAAAAGATAAGGAAACGAGAAGATGGACAGATGCTTGAAACTATTTTATTACGCAGCATGCCTCTTGCTGAATATAGCGCATCAAATAAAGGTCATTTTGGTTTAGGCTTCCCAGTCTATACACATTTCACATCTCCTATAAGGCGCTATCCAGATTTGATTGTCCATCGAATGATTTCACATTTTATTGATGGAAAAAGCTCCTTACTATCCAATTATAAAAAACAAACTATGTTGGAATTGAGTGCGCATTGTTCAAGCACAGAGCGTAGGGCCGAAGATGCATCACGCGATGCTATTCAGCGACTTAAGTGTATTTTTATGAAAGATAAAGAAGGCAAGACATTCCAAGGCATAGTTAGTACGGTCGCC
>Ga0208764_10002882_pt1 | contig 10656 bp, 10 predicted proteins | sample ETNtaG_18_FD_185762 | JGI IMG/M metagenome (GOLD analysis project Ga0208764, IMG submission 185762) | Marine microbial and viral communities from oxygen minimum zone, Eastern Pacific Ocean - ETNP201302SV91 (SPAdes) (version 2) | ecosystem: Environmental > Aquatic > Marine > Oceanic ...
AATGGAGGGCGGAATTGGGTTTGCCCTGGCCGCTGCACTGACTGGTGAAATCACCTTGAAAGACGGTGAAGTTCAGCAGTCGAACTACCACGACTACCCAGTGTTGCGCATCAACGAAATGCCCAAGGTCGAAGTGCACATGGTTCAGTCTGGTGAAAAGCCAACCGGTGTGGGCGAACCCGGGGTTCCACCATTGGCACCGGCATTGGCCAACGCCTTGTTCAATGCAACCGGCAAGCGCATTCGCAAACTGCCGATTGGTGAACAACTGAAAGCGTAAAGGAGCAGCAACATGGAAAGTCTTGATCTTGAAGTGTTGCAGCGCGCGCACCAGTGGCTGGAAAATGGCCACCGCGTGATGCTGGCCACAGTGGTGCGCACCTGGGGCTCTTCCCCCAGGCCACCGGGCTCGTTGCTGGCGTTGCGCGACGACGGCCATGCCCTGGGCAGCGTATCCGGTGGTTGTATTGAAGACGATTTGATTGACCGCCTGTTGAACAAGGACGGCTTCCCGTTACAGCCCCAACTGGTGAGTTATGGTGTGGGTGCAGAGCAGGCCCGGCGCTTCGGCTTGCCCTGTGGCGGCACCATGGAGCTTGTGCTTGAACCCCTGGCTGCAGCCAATGAATTGACCGATTTGTTGAACGCATTGAAAGCCGGAAAACTGGTGCAGCGCAGCCTGAACATAAAAACAGGCGAGCGCAAACTGGAGCCCACCCACCCGGAACAAGGCCTGGTGTTTGATGGCACCACCCTGATCAGTGTATTTGGCCCACGCTACCGTTTGTTGCTGATTGGTGCAGGCCAACTTAGCCAGCAACTGGCGCGCATGGCCGTGGCACTCGACTTTGCTGTCACCGTGTGCGACCCACGTGAGGAATACGCCGATGAATGGAATGAGCAGGGCACCACGTTGACACGTGAGATGCCCGACGATGTGGTGCTTGCGATGAAACCCGACGCACGCATGGCCGTGATTGCATTGACTCATGACCCCAAGCTGGATGACCTTGCCTTGATGGAGGCCCTGCAAAGCCCTGCATTTTATGTGGCAGCGCTGGGTTCGCGCCGTAACAACGAAACCCGCCGAGCCCGCCTGCTGGAGTTCGGCGTAAGCGAGGAACAGGCGGCAACCTTGCGCGGCCCCGCGGGTATTTATATTGGCAGCCGTACACCGGCTGAAATCGCTGTTTCAATTGCCGCCGAACTGGTGGCCATGAAAAACGGCGTTGCCGGCGACAAGGTGTTGAACGTGGCACAAGCCAAAGCCGCGCTTGAAGTAGCTGCTGACACATTGAGCGCCTGCGCAAAATGAAAAAGCCCAGGCCATGATTCAGGGTATTTTGCTGGCCGCAGGCCAGGGCCAGCGCTTTGACCCCAGCGGAGAAAAGGACAAGCTGCTGCAACTTCGTCCCGATTCTGGCAAGCCTGTGTTGTGGCACAGCGGCAGCACCATGTGCAAGGTGCTGCCTGGCACGCTGGCTGTGATTCAAGGCCACCAACCCAAGCGTGTGCACTGCCTGTTCGATGCAGGCTGCGAAGTGTTGATCAGCCCCGAAGCACAACACGGCATGGGCAGCGCCTTGGCTGCGGCAGTGAGGCATTGCCTTGAGAGAAAGCCTGGCACCACCGGATTTGTGATTTCACTGGGAGACATGCCTTGGGTGCCCGTTGAAGCTGTTGCACGGGTGCATGCTGAACTCTTGAAAGTGAGTACACAAGAGTTGCATGCTGTGGCGCCATACTTTCAAGGCAAGCGCGGGCACCCAGTGGGGCTGACGCGTGCATGGGCAGGTTCACTGATTGCCTTGCAAGGTGACGTGGGTGCAAAACATTTGCTGCGCGGTGCAAAAATGATTGCAATTGATTGGCCAAGCGCCGATGTGTTGCAAGACGTGGATGTGCCAGAGGACCTCGCGTAGAATCAGGTTCTTCCTTCAAGGTAAGCGCAGTACGCCCATGTTCAACTTTACCCTTCTCGCCACTACCACTCTGCTTGCACTGTCCGTGTCGGGCTGCGCCATGGTTAGCGTGGGGTCAGTCAGCTCGGAAGATTACCTGTCAGCGCGCCGGGGCGATGTGCTCACCACCGGCCAACTCAGCGCATCCGCGCGTACAGCCCTTCAGGTGGTTGGCACCAACGAGGGGCGTTGCAACACCAATATTTCTGAATGCAGAAAATTGCTGATTGCCTCCATCGGCTTAAGCGATGAACAACGCCTTTCCACCATTTCCGAACTGTGGCTGCAGGAAGCCCTGCAAAACGAAGAAGCCCAGAAGCTGGAACCCGCCAACGATGCGCTGAAAGCCGCCACCCTTTCCGCCTACCTTGAAAGTGCAAAGCACGCCTACGCTTACCTGTTTTTCACCGGCAGAACGCCCGACCTGCGCGCACTGGAAGACCGGCAAGCCCAAGTGCGCGACTACTACAATTTTTCAACCCAGCAGGCTGTGGTGGGTTTGTTCAACCGCTACCGCGATCAATTGGAGCAGTCTGTTTCGCAGGAAAAAACTTACCTGCTCGATTTTGCCCCCTGGCAGGTTAGCGGCAACACTGCGGGCATCAGCTTAAGCCACAAGGGCCAATTGCCCAATGAACTGCTTGCGGCGTCATCACTCACCTTCAAGGGTTTGCGCAATCAGTACCGCCGAGACGGTTTGGGTGCTGAATTGGTGGCCGTATTTGCCGACAGTGTGGTGAAACGAGAAGACGAGAACAAGCCCTGGAGCGAAACACCCTTCCCTTCTGTCACCGTGATGTTGCACTTTCCTGGCAACAGTGTTGAATCGGTGCTGGAAGGCAAACGTGTAGAACTACAGGGTTTTGATCCTCACCGGAATTCGAGTGTAGATGTTCGCGGCATACGTGTTCCCTTGGCTGCCAATTTCACGTCAGGCTATGGGCTGTGGCTTGCCCGATCAGGCTTTGCGCAAGAAAGTTTGCTGTCGCTGATTGGGCGCAGTGAAACATTGGACAAACCCCGCATTTATTTGATGCAACCATTCGACCCCAACCGCCGTGTCATCTTGATGCTGCATGGCCTGGCCAGCAGCCCGGAGGCCTGGGTGAATGTGGCCAATGAAGTGCTGGGCGACGAAGAACTTCGCCAGAATTTTCAGATTTGGCAGGTGTACTACCCCACCAATTTGCCGCTGCCATTCAACAACCGCGAGATTCGTGAAGCAGTGAATGCCACGTTAAAAAACTTTGATCCCCAAGGCACTCGAAGGGCCTCCACGGAAATGGTATTGATTGGCCACAGCATGGGTGGCGTGTTGGCACGGCTGATGGTGTCGAATTCGGGCGACCAATTGTGGGAATCGGTGCTGGACCGATACAACATTTCAGAACAGCGCGAAGAAAGACTGCGCCAGAAAATTGAACCCTTCGTGATATTCGATGCCATGCCGCAACCCACGCGCGCCATTTTCATTGCAGCTCCGCACCGCGGAACCCCCTATGCAGAAAATCGTTTTGCGCGTTTTGTGTCGGGGCTTATTCGTTTGCCAGCCACCGTGCTAAGCCGGGTGACTGAGATTGGTCAGCTGTTGGTCAATCCCGATGAAGCATCGAATGAACCCTTGGTGGATTCTTTCAACAGCATCAAGAACCTCAGTGACCAAGACCCGTTCGTGCGGGAGTCTTCCAAATTACCGATCTCAAGCAAGGTGACCTACCACTCCATCATGGGCAACGACACACCCGGCGTTATTCTTGAGGCCAGCAGCGATGGTGTGGTGCCCTATGCCAGCGCAAAACTGGAGGGTGCAGCCTCAGAACTGGTGGTGAACTCCTGGCACAGCGTGCAGGAAACGCCCGAGGCCATTGTTGAAGTGCGCCGAATTCTTCACGAACACCTGAACCGGCTACAAGAAAGCCAACGTTAATGCGTGGCTGCTTTCACTGGCAGCCAGCGACCGTCCTGCAACACCACCTCGTAGCGCGCCCAGCGCTTGAAGGCCTCGACATTGCTCAAACCGGTTTCATACAAATCGGCACCGGCCACATTCTTGTAAATCACTTGTTGCCCGGCCTCGCCCTTGTAAGGCGTGGTTAATGACATGTCCAGCAACTCGCGCACACACCAGCGATAACCCACTTGGCCGTTGCTGTAAAAGGCGCCCACTGTCAGGGTTTGGGGGTGAGTGCTTTGCTCATCGGCATGCTTGGTGGCATATTCAAACAGCTCGGCCAATACGTCTGCGCTCACGTCCACATAGGAATCCATGCGGGCAATGGCAGCTGCAAAATCCTCGTGGGTAAGGCTGGCCCCGGTTTCCGACAAGGCTTCGACCCGCTTTTTCTGCTTGCGCGCAAAATGGTTGGGGTAGCGTCGCCAGGCAAACAGCGCATTAAAACTGACTGCCACAAACAAAATAGCCAGGGTGTTTAACAACACCGGGTTGATCATGTACCAATAACCAAGGTTTGAAATGGATTCACCGCCCAACACGGCGGTGAGCGCTGTAGCCCCGCCCGGCGGGTGAATGCAATTGGCCCAGTACATCACGCCCACCGCCAAACCCACCGCCAAAGCTGCAGCCAAATAGGTGTGCGGAATGTAACGCGCACAGGTAACGCCAATGAGTGCCGATACAAAATGCCCACCCATCAGCGCCCAAGGCTGCGACAAAGTGCCATGCGGCACGGCAAACAACAACACCGCTGTTGCACCCATGGATGCGACCACCAAAATTGCATCGGTGCCCTGGACCACAAAACTGGACACCCAACACACCATCAAGATTCCCAAAAAGGCACCCAGGCCAGAAATGGCTTTCTCGCGGGGACTTGTGGAATTGGATTCGAAGCCAAGAATCGACCTCGACACCGACAGAGCTCGCAAAGCCCGGATGGAGAGTTTCATGTTTGGAATCAACAGGTTTGTTTGAAACAAGCCCATGATGATACGCCTGTAAAACACCGGGTAGCACCAAGTTGGTGCAGTTCAGGCCAATCCATTTCAAGCCACATTTACTGAAGCAACTCGCCTTATACTGCGCACTTGCCCATTCCTGTAGCCTTTGCCGTGCGCAATTCCACCATCGACCTGCTGAAAGCCCTGGCATCACAAATTATTGTGGTTCACCACCTGTTGCTATACACACCCATGTCGCCGGTGCTGCAAGCCAAGTGGCCCGGTTTGCTGGGTTTTATCGCCGACGAGGGTCGCTATGTGGTGCAAATTTTTCTTGTGATTGGCGGCTTTTTGGCGGCGCAGTCCATGTTCAGCTTGCTCAGCAAGTCACGCAATGTGGAAGTTTGGCCCTTGTTCAAAAAACGCTTTTTGCGCCTGGCCAAACCCTTTTGGGTGGCCATTGCGGTGGCTGTGCTGTTGAGCTGGTTGGGCGGCAAAATTGCGATGCACCCGGAAGTATCGGATTTGCCAGGTTTTACCCAACTGCTGGCCCATGCATTCTTGTTGCACGACATTGTAGAAGTGGAGGCTTTGTCGGCCGGGGTTTGGTATGTGGCGATCGACCTGCAACTTTACGCAGTGTTGGTGTTGATGGCGTGGGCAAGCCAAAAAACCGGCGGGCTGAAATTGCTTGAACCCCAGCAGGGATTGTTGCTGCTGGCAATTGCCATGACCATCGCCTCTTTGTTGGTGTGGAACAGAAATGCTGAACACGACGAATGGGCCTGGTATTTTTTCGGTGCCTACGGCTTGGGCGTTGCCGCCCATTGGGCTCAACGTGAAGGCAAAGTGATTTTGGTCAGCTTGCTGATTGCGGGCCTGCTGGGCTTTGCACTGTGGGTTGAATGGCGCGAGCGCTTGTTGCTGACGGGTGTAACAGCTTTGCTGTTGATGAACAGTGCGCGTATTGAAAGCTTGGTCAGTGTGATTGTTCAAGGCCCAGTGCGCCGGCTGGGCGATATTTCATACTCGGTTTTTCTGATTCACTACGGCATTGCCGTGTTTGCAAGTTCAGTGGTAATTGCCTTGGGCTTGAGCAGTTTTGCGGAAATGTTGACGGCGTTTGTGATCACCTGGGTGGTTAGTGTGGTTGCGGGGTGGGTGTTGTATTGGGGGGTTGAGAAGTAAGGTTGTTCTCCCACCTAGGGTGCGCCCTTCTCCAATAAAATTCATTTGACAGGCAAAACTCCTTACTCTAAAGTAAGGAAATTATAGCAAGGGATATATCAATCATGGCTACAGCTTCAGTAACATCCAAAGGGCAAATTACAATTCCCGCTGGGGTGCGCGCTGCGCTTGGACTGGAAACCGGCAGCAGGGTTGAATTTGTTGAAACAGAAAAGGGAAAGTTTGCAATTGTTGCAGCAACAAATTCCGTGCACGCTCTCAAAGGCATGTTGCGCAAACCGCTATCACCTGTAAGCATCGAAGATATGAACGTGGCGATTGCCAAACAAGGGGCCAAAGCGCGATGATCGGCCTTGATACCAACGTACTGGTCCGCTATATCGCCCAAGATGACCCCAAACAATCTCCCATCGCTACCAAACTGATTACATCGCTTACAACAGAAAACCCTGGGTTTATTTCTCAAGTTTCACTGGTTGAATTGGTGTGGGTTATGCAAAGCTGCTACAAAGCAAGCAAACCTGAAGTAGTGGCAATTCTTGAAACTTTGTTGAGCACACGCGAACTGCTTGTTGAAAATACAGAGACCGCAATCAAAGCACTCAAGATTTTCGAAACATCAAAAGCAGACTTTTCCGATTGCCTAATCGAGCGAACCGCAAACAAAGCCGGATGCCTGCACTGTGTTAGCTTCGACACCCATGCCATCAAGACGGCGGGATTTAAACCTGTTTGATTTAAAACTAACCCCGCTGCGCCTTCAACATGGCCTGCTGCGCCCGCCCAGCCATTTCCGTGCTGAACTGGTCAAGAATCCAGTGCAGGGTTTGAATGGTGAGCGCTATGCCGCTGATCGGTGCACGCCCCAGAAAATCAAGCATGGAATTCACAATGGTGAACACATCCTCAGCCAACAACTTGCTGGCGTTTGCAGCTTTCACCAGCACTTCTGAAAGCAGATCAGCCGCTGTAACGGCAAGGCTTAATCCACCCTGCACGGTGACCAGGTAGGCGTATCCCATTGAGCGCAACACCTGCTCTGTCAGCTTGCCCACCAGGTCGAGCAGCTTGGCATTGAACATGCCACCGCCACCCAGTTTCGCAAACTCTCGGGACAAATCGGTGTATTGCGACAAGCCATGCGGCATCGGAGAAAAATCGCTCCAACTGCTGCTGTAGGCCATTTTGGAATAACCGCTGTGCAACAGGTGCGCATCAATACCCACCTTCTCGCCATGCCGTATCAATAATTCAGAAGACCCGCGCGAGGCGTGCATGTAAGGAAACAAGGGCACCATGGGCACTGGGTCGCAGGGGTTGGCAATACGCCTAATTTGCCCCGGTGCAATTTGCTTGGTGATGTCTTGCGCATAACTAACAATGCCCACGCGCGGCGCGCCGATGGTGTAAAGGCACACATTAAAACCAGCGTCACGCAACATGCAGGCATTCAAATTGGCCAATGCCCCGCCCAGGCTATGGCCCATGCAGTGAATGGTACTTGGCCGCTTTGCACCACTTTGCGATACAAAATTCACCAACTGGCTTTGATAGCTTTTGAAGGTTTTCAGGAACCCACGGTGAAACACATTGCCGCGTGGGCCAATGCCATAGCCGATGTTTGCGTTGGTTGCCAAATCGAATTTGTTGTGCTGAAAGTTGGTGCCGCGCGTGACAAGAACCAGCTCGTTTGCGCGGCTGCCAGTACCGTGTGCGACGAAGCCGAAACCGCTGAGCAGGTCGATGTTGAAGAGGCCGGACTTGGCATGAAATAGGGTAACAGTTGAAGTGTCTGCACTACCTTTTCGGAGTCGTAATCTTTTAGCGATATCGTCTGCCGCCGCAACAGCTACCTCTGCAACAGACTGTTTTGGATTTGCTGTCTTATGGCCTCTAAATGCTACGTCAGTGGCATATGCAACATCAGACAGAAAATGAACATGCTTTGGTTCCATCAAAAGATTACTCAAAACCCTTCTCCAACTCAGGCGTTAATTTGACTTTGCAATCAATTATTGGCACTCGCCCCCGAAACATCTGCTTGTCTTTTGTATCGCAGGTAAGTTGAATCACCTCATAACCAGTTTCAACAGCGGGCCCATAGGAGCTTCTCACCACAGAGAACAGCGAAGTTGAAAGCCCCCCCTCAACGAGATTCACATCAAGCAGGATTGTGGGCACATGAAATAACTTGGCGAGAAATCCAAACTCAGCAGCACTGCGCACTTCTGGAAATTGAAACCGGCCTTCCTTGTCTGTCGACGTAATTTCAGTACGTGGTTCCGCCTCCATGTTCCAGCTAATGATTCGCTGCACTTTTAACCCTGAAACCGGTTTGCCATGGTCGAATATTTGCCCCTCAACGGCAGAGGACAGAATGAGGTTGTCTTGCCGCACAGCGTGGGCTCCTTGGGGAATCAAAAATGAGATAGGGGTACAGGCAAGAGCTAGAAGCGCGAGGTTACGAAAGCGCATGAATTGTTTGCCTTCAAAGGGAAAGGCAATACAGTAGCAGGGTAGTTTATGGCTTCAAAAAAACCGCCGTTTCGGGTCACCCGAAAGGGTTGCTGGATTGGCCGAGCCGACAGAAAACCATTCGTTCAGATCGAAATAAATCAACTTTGTTAACATGAGATTCCTGTCATGTTAAAAAAACGCGTTTTCTTTAACATGAGCCGAGTCAATCGGGTGCCGATTTCTCGCAGCGCCTCTGGATGAGTGACCGCAACTTTGAGCAGGGTTGTTGCCGCGCCGAAATAAATTACTATGGCCCGTCGCCCCGCGGGTAAGACTGCTTATCGGCCGAAGTGGACTTTCGACAAAAATGCATGCACCGACTGGTTTATACATGTTTCCGGACATTACCTGAGCTGCCAGCGCTTCTTTAACGCGAAAATCGAACAGCTTTAAGGATTCATCTGTTTTTTCCTTGCTTGGCAAAGTTAGATGCGAATTGGCAGAGATACCTGCGGTTGGATTGGAACTAACGTTTTCGCATAAGCGCGCAGAATCTCGTTGTAGAGGTCTACATGCTTGGGAGCTTCTACAGTGATGATCAATGCATAACGGATCTTCTCGGCACCGGTGGCTCGACCGCCAGCTTCGCGCGCATTGTAATGTATGTCGAACACCGGATTTTTGAGACTGCTGCCACGCATGTTTTTTGCGCTGTGCAAAACTGTTTCCCACTTACCACTGTCAGAACGCCGTTCTTCCTCGGTCGCGTATTTCTTCATGTCGAAGAAGCTCTTGGTATCGGCGTTAGCTTTACCTTTCTTGATCTTCTGGTCGCTAGGACGGAATACTACTTCGAGGCCGGCACGCGTGTACGCGGCTGCGTCTTGCGGATCTGTCGGTGAGGCGTAGCAGAAGGTCGCTTTAAGGCAGATGCTGCCGTTGAGGCCACCTTCTGGCAGTGGCAATGACGCCCTTAAATATTTACCAGGCTTCAACTCGCCTTGGTAGACAATACGTGCCACACCTTCCGGACAGGTGATGATGCTCATCAGGTCCTCTGGCACCTTGCCCCAGCCTACTTCAAGTTTATCGTGTCTCGCAGTCTCTGCCGAGTGAACCAGCAAAGCCTTGATCGCTAGTGGGGACAGTTCCGCACCTAGGATAGACCGAATGCCGACGGCACTACGCAACAGATACGGGGAAGCAAAACTGGTACCTAACTGTGGCGAAAGTGCTGCTCTCTTACCTGGCGACAGGACATGAAAATAGTTTCCAGCATTGCCGCCGAAGGCCATCAGGTCGGGTTTGACGACGCCCGGGCTGCGACCAGGACCTATCGCGCTGTAGGGTGCACGTGCCCAGCTTTTTCCCGAGTCGTTTGCTGCACCTACTGCCAGCGCGTTGACGCAGTCCGAAGGTACCTGTACGCGTGCATTACCAGAAGCGCGGTCCATCTGACCGTTGTTGCCGATGGCCACGGTCATCAAGGTGTCGCCGTCGCTCAGCAGATCGTCAATCACTGATGTCCACGCGTGTACATCGGTATCCTCGATCGGCAAGTCTGGACCAAGACTAAGGTTTATAAACTGGTATTGCCGTGAGAGCAAGACTTGTTCGACGAGACCTAGGGTCCGATACAACTCCAATGGATCTTCCGTGTCGGCGTCCTTGTCGAGCACGCGCAAGTGGTCAACATAGGAAAATGGACGGGCAGCAGTCCCGTTGGGTTGGATCGGGCCAAACAGGAATGCGGAGCTGACGGCCAGGCCATGTTCCAAACCTGCCAGATCGTCCTGCGCATCTTCATCGAGAACGCGATACGAGCGTAACCATGGACCGATTACGTGCTGTTCAGGCAAACCACCATCAAGGATAGCAACTTTGGGTTCCGACGATAGCGGCTGCTCGAACGGCAGGTCACAACCGATTGCCACCTCGCCGGCGCGTTGCACGGGTCGCATGCCTCGCAGCTTGGGAACCGGGCGTATGACACGCACGAACACGAATTCGGCAAGCCGTTCAATGTGCTCATACTTACCTTCGACTGGCACGAACCACAGATTGCCTGCCCTAAAACCAAGGTCGCTGTGGACCTTGACACCAACTTCCTTAGAGTATTTTATGAAAGCCTGCTGGACGAACAAGTGGCTTT
>Ga0208764_10002885_pt1 | contig 10650 bp, 9 predicted proteins | sample ETNtaG_18_FD_185762 | JGI IMG/M metagenome (GOLD analysis project Ga0208764, IMG submission 185762) | Marine microbial and viral communities from oxygen minimum zone, Eastern Pacific Ocean - ETNP201302SV91 (SPAdes) (version 2) | ecosystem: Environmental > Aquatic > Marine > Oceanic ...
CATCACCGTGATTGTTATATACACCTTGTGAATTAGCGAAATGAAAATAACCATAAAGTTCATTTTTATTCCATCCATTCTGTTCCATTATATCAATCTCTCCACATTTTGGCCATCCCACACTTCCTTCAGAATCTCCAAAGTAGTTTCCTACCTCATTAATATTTGTCCCCAGAGTCCATATTGCCGGCCATGTTCCCTGAGTAGATGGTAACTTTGCTCTCACATCTACCCTTCCATACTTAAAACCAAATTTAGAATTTAGCCTAGCTGAAGTATAATTTTTAGTTGAATTATTAACCGTATGATTTTCTTTTATTGCAACTATCTTCATAGTTCCATCACTAACAAATGAATTTTTTGAGTTATTAGTGTAGTGCTGTAATTCATCATTCCACCAACTTCCGTTATTTGGGGGAATTACCTGATGATGCCATTTTGAATTATCTAAATTTCCATCATAGGAAAACTCATCTCCCCATACTAGAAAATAATTGTCATCAAACTCATTTTTAATTTTGCATCCAGATTCATCTACAAGAAACCCGGATGGTGTGCTTGGACATAAATCTTTAGAATCATCTACTCCGTCTCCATCAGTATCTTTTGAGGAGACAATAATTTCAGAAAACTCTGCAACAACATTCATCTCTGAATTTAATATTATAGTAAAGGGATTTGATGTATCTGAGACATCTCCCGACCACCTAGTGAACTCATAATTATTATCACTTTTTGCTTCAAGAGTTATACTTGATCCTTTGTCATAACTCCCACTCTCCGGTATTACTTGACCAGCATTCTCAGGCATAACATGTGTATTTAATATATGTTGTGTCTTCTGTTCATTACAAGATAAGTTAGAGAAGCAAAAAAACATTAACAAAATTGATTGTGCGAATGAATTAAGATATTTGTTCATATATTATACATATTAATTTAATTAACTTAAACAAAAAAAAGAATGCTATGAAAAGTAATATATATATTTTTTTCCTCATGATTAGTATGGCCTGCACCAACACAAAAAGTTCATACCTAGACATGGATAGACTCAACTTAATTGATGAATTAATAACAAAAGATATAGAAGAAAACAAAATACCTGGAGCAGTTGTTCTTGTTGGTAATGAAAAAGAAATAGTTTTTCAGAGAGCATACGGAACAAAAAATCCCGAAACAAATGAAAAGTATAAAGTTGATGATATCTTCAGAATAGCTTCGATGACAAAAGCTATAACTTCAATTGCTGTTTTAAAGCTATGGGAAGATGGGAAAATAGGTTTAGATGACCCTATAGAGAAATATATCCCAGAATTCAAAAACGTTGAAATTCTTGAAAGCTTTAGTAAAGAAGATACATCCTATACCTCTATAGCCAGAACAAAAAAAATTACAATTAGACAATTACTAACTCACACATCTGGAATTGGCTATGGTTTTATTGATGGAAACCAGTCAATTAAGGCTATCTACCATAAGAAAAAACAAAGTTTCATGAAAAATGGAGTCCTGTGTTTTTGTGATGAAGACGTAACGATTGGACAAACAATTGAAAATTTGGCAGATGTCCCTTTGCATCATGAGCCAGGAAAAAGGTTCACCTACGGTATAGGACTTGATGTCCTTGGGTACATGATAGAGATTATATCAGGAAAAAAACTTGACAAATTTTTTAGAGATGAAATATTTACTCCTTTAGAAATGAATGATACTTATTTCTATTTGCCTAGTAATAAAGAAAACAGGTTAGTTCCTGTCTTATCAAAAAAAGATAACGAATGGGTAATATTTGAAGACGATAGATTCAATGTAAATTATCCAGTTGAAGGCAAGAAAAAATTTTTTGCTGGTGGGTGTGGTCTTTCAAGTACCGTTCAAGACTACTATAAATTCCTTACAGTATTTTTAAATGACGGAAATTATAAAGGAAAAAGTTTTATTAGTAAACAGACTAATGATTTAATATATCAAAATCAATTACCTGAGTCTTTTGGATTGGGTGTTGGTTTAGCTTTTGGTATTGTTCTAGAAAAAGATCTTAAAAATGGAGGAACTGGAAGTAAGGGAACCATATCTTGGGGAGGTTACTGGAACACTAATTTTTTTGCTGATCCAAATGATAAATTTATTGGACTAATTTATAAACAAACTCAAAACATACAAGACAACTCCTCTGACCTTTTCAAAAGAGCAGTAACTACTTCAGTAGTGAAGTAGAAACCCTTTCAATTTTTTAAATAAACAGATATTTTTTTATATAAAATTATTTTATTTTTAAAAAAAACATAAAATTTTATAAATATTATATTTTTATTAATAAAAATGTAAAATTAATTAATATTTACGATGTTTAAATTAAAATATTTGTAATTTTGATTATTCATTTTTTATAGTTTGGTTTAAAACAAACTCGGTTAGTTAGTTAGTGCCCCAATTTATTGGGGCATTTTTCTTTTATAATTATTATTATATATTTGCGCGCTAAATTTTAATTATGAATTTTGATTTAAAAGAATTTATTTCGTCATCTATGATACTTTTTGCTATTATAGATGTGGTAGGAAATATTCCACTAATAGTTTTATTGAGGGAGAAATATAAGGTAATTGAGTCCGAAAAAGCTTCACTAGTATCCCTTATCATAATGATTGTTTTCTTATTTTTAGGAGAAATAATTCTGAACTTATTAGGAGTTGATATAAACTCTTTCGCAGTAGCAGGATCTATAATTATTTTATTTTTAGCTACAGAAATGATATTAGGTGTTAAACTTTATAAAGACAGCAACCCTAAAACCGCCTCAATAGTCCCTATCGCATTTCCTCTTATAGCAGGGCCCGGAACACTAACCACACTAATATCTATTAAATCAGAATATGATGATATCAACATAATTCTAGCAATAGTAATAAACATGATCCTTGTTTATTTTGTTTTGAAGTCATCTGAAAAAATACAGAAATTCTTAGGTTCTCAAGGAATAAATATTCTCAGAAAAGTTTTTGGGATCATACTCTTAGCTATAGGAATAAAATTATTTACTACTAATATCAAGCTGATATTCGCCTAACAAGAGGGAGTATCATTTCAAGCTCAAAAGATCTTGAGCCTTTAATTAAAATGTCTGCTTTTTTTATTTTATGATTAACAATTTCATCTTCTAAACTACTTCTATCAAGGAACCAAGATGAGGATTTATTTATCTGGTGAGCGTACTTCATATTCTTACCAACAAAAAAACATTTTTTAATTTCTAATTGTTTTGTGAGAGTTCCTATCTTCTCATGTTCTAATTTTGCCTCCGCACCTAATTCATTCATATCTCCTAAAATCACAACTTTATTTTTATTGGGGAATGTATTTATAGATTTAATTGCGTTAGACATTGACTTAGGATTTGCATTGTAAGAATCAAGAATTATACAGTTAGACTTTTCATAGATTTTTTCAGACCTATTATTTTCGGGAAAATATTTAGAAACTTCATTAGAAGCCTGCTTAAGATCTATTTCAAAAATTTTAGCAATAGTCAGAGCAAAAAGAATATTTTGAAAATTATAATCACCAAATAAGGACGACTCAAAAACATCCCCTTTTATTTTAAACTTTAAGTTAGGAGCCGACTCAATTAATTGAACATTAACAATAGACCCATCTCCGGTTAAATTGATAGGATCTTTAAATCTTTTAGAAAAATTATTTATTATCTCATCTTCATTATTGATTATCACCTTACCACCATTTTTTAATAAAAAATCAAATAATTCAGACTTGCCCCTAATAACCCCTTCTAAATTCTCAAAACCTTCAACATGAGCATTTGAAATATTTGTTATCATTCCAATGGTTGGCCTTGATATTTTTGATAACAATTCAATTTCTCCTACAGCACTTGCACCCATCTCTACAATCGCTATATCGTGTTGATCTTTAATCCCTAAAACTGTTAATGGCACACCAATGTGGTTATTAAAATTCCCTCTAGTAGCCGCAACCTTATATTTTAATGCTAAAACTTTTTCCATTAAATTTTTAGTGGTAGTCTTTCCATTAGACCCAGTAAGACCTATCACGGGTATATCAATTTTACCTCTATGGTAAATAGCTAAACCCTGCAATGCGCCTAAAACATCTTCCACATACATTATGTCATTACTCTTACCTTTTAATGAAAAGTCGTCAACCACAGATAATTTAGCCCCCTTAGCTATGGCATCTTTTGCATAATTATTTCCATCAAAATTTGGGCCTTTTAAAGCAAAGTATATTGAGTTCTTAATAAGCTTCCTCGTGTCAGTACAAATTCCACTTGAACTTAGATAGTAATTATAAAGCTTTTCTATAACAGTATTTTTCATGATGTTCTCTTTACTTCATAACTAACATCTGTGTTTCCTTTATTGATCTCTGAGAGTTTATTTTTAATCAATTTCCTTTTTAGAGAAGATAAATAGTCAACAAAAAGTTTGCCTTGAATGTGATCGTATTCATGTTGAATAACCCTCGCCTGCATACCTTTAAAAGTTTCTGTTCTCTTGACCCAGTTCTCATCATAAAAAGTTATCTCAATTGTTGATTTTCTATTTACACCCCCTCTCACATTAGGAATACTTAAACATCCCTCCTCAAATTCCCACAATTCACCTTGTTCATGGTTTAAAATAGGATTAATAAAAACTTTTTTAAAAGAAGCCATCTCCTCATCTTCAAGAGAAGATCCGTCCACAACAAAAATTTGTTTTGATATACCTATCTGTGGCGCAGCCAAACCTATTCCATCAGCTTTCATCATAGTTTCAAACATATCATTAGCTAAAGTTTTAACATCTAATTCATCTCTGTAAATCATGTCACACTTTTTTCTAAGAACTGGATCCCCATACAGAACTATTGGATATATCATAAACCTTTTCTCTTTAGATATGATTGTAATATAATTGATGCACTTACCTTGTCAATATTTGATTTATCTTGTCTAAATTTTTTACTTTTTCCCATCATTAAAATAGTTTCTTTTGCAATCTTTGAGGTGTACCTTTCATCGTAAGTATCTAATTTAATCTGAGGATATTTTTTTCTTAAAACACTTATAAAACTAAGTGTTTTTTTTGTTGCATCAGTTTCTTCTCCTCGTAAATTAAAAGGGAGTCCCACTACTATCAATTCAACTTTTGTTTCCTTAATATAATTGTTGATAAATGAAATGATCTCAGACGTATTAACTGTTTTAAAAGGAGAAGCTATTATCTTAAGTTCATCTGTTACCGCTAAACCCACTCTTTTTAGTCCATAATCTATACAGAGTATTCTACTCATTAATTAAGAAAAGAGAGGTTTCTAATCTCATCAGAGACCTTATCTTGTAGATCTAAAGCCCTAGGGAATAAAATATGATTTTCAATATTTGAGTGAACTTCTAATTCATTATCAAATTCTTTTAGCTCCTGAAATATTACTTTAAGATGTAAATTATTAATGTATTTTAGAGAATAGTTTTTTGTTAACCCTCTTATACCAGCCATCTCAGAATCTTCATTAAGATGTTCCTCTGCAATATCCTTTAGGGATATATTTTTCATTTGAAAAAACATTTTCGCGTGATTTTTTACATTTCCTTCTAGATGATAAAGGTTTTGTATATAGGTAAATATATATTTTTCTTCTTCTAGGATATGATCGACAAAATCTTCATAGAAGAGAGGAAAAATAAACTTTAGATCATTAAAGAACTCATATTTTTTGTCTTCTACACTAAGTGATGAAATTAAATTTTTAATATATGGCAGTTTGTTTTTAATAAAATAGCTGTGATTATGTTTTAGATATTCAATAACTAAATTAATTGGAGAAGACTTTAAAGTTTCTAAATCCAGGTCGAAAGACTCATCCATAGAAACCCTGTAACCCACTAATAACTCTTTATCCAAGTTATTTTGGCTGCAAATATCTTTTATTGTGGAATTATAATGATCAAAAAAGTCTATACCGAAAGAGTCTAAAGCCTTAGCGTACCTAAAGTCATCTGACACCAGATCAAAAACTTTCTTCTCATCCAAATTTCTAGTTTCTAAAAACATGGAAATAAATGTAGAAATTAAATTTATTATTTAACAGAAAAATTTAGCTTTTTATCCGTTCATGGAAACAAGAAACTCTTCATTGTTTCTAGTTCCTTTAATTTTTGAAAGAAGAAACTCCATTGCCTCTACAGAATTCATGTCAGCTAAATACTTTCTGAGTATCCATAATCTAGACAATTCTTCTTTACCTATAAGTAGATCTTCTCTTCTCGTACCAGAAGCAGTAACATCAATGGCAGGGTACATCCTTCTATTAGATAATTTTCTATCTAATTGAAGTTCCATATTACCTGTACCTTTAAATTCTTCAAAAATCACTTCGTCCATTTTGGAGCCTGTTTCTATCAATGCAGTTGCGATAATAGTTAAAGAACCCCCTTTTTCAACATTTCTAGCAGCTCCAAAGAATCTTTTAGGCTTATGTAAAGCATTAGCATCCACACCACCTGATAAAATTTTACCAGAAGATGGTATCACTGTATTGTGAGCCCTTGCTAGTCTAGTAATAGAGTCAAGTAGGATAACAACATCATGACCACACTCTACCATTCTCTTAGCCTTTTCTAAGATTATATTAGCAACTTTAACATGTCTTTCAGCTTGTTCGTCAAAAGTAGAAGACACAACTTCTGCCTTCACACTCCTCGCCATATCAGTTACCTCTTCAGGCCTTTCATCAATAAGTAGAATCATAAGATAAACTTCAGGATGATTTTCAGCTATTGCGTTAGCAATTTGTTTTAAGAGAACTGTCTTTCCAGTTTTTGGCTGTGAGACTATCATACCCCTCTGACCTTTACCTATCGGTGAGAAAAGATCTAAAATTCTTGTAGAATAATTATCTTGATTTGTGCTCAAGTTTAACTTCTCCTCAGGGAATAATGGCGTTAGGTATTTAAATGGTATTCTATCTCTAACCTCATCTGGAGTTTTACCATTTATTTTCGATACTTCGATCAGAGCAAAATATTTTTCATTTTCTTTAGGTGGTCTTATCTTTCCAAAAACAGTATCTCCAGTCTTTAGGCCAAATAATTTAATTTGAGAAGGTGACACATAAATATCGTCAGGACTAGCTAAATAGTTATAATCACTACTTCTCAAGAAACCGTAACCATCTTGCATCATCTCTAATACTCCTTCACTTTCGATCACGCCCTCAAATTCTTTTACTTGTTTTTCATATTCTGATGGCTTTTTTGGAGTCCTTCCCCTGTCGTTAGATCTATCTGATCTATCTGAATACCCTTTTTGTGGCCTACTCTTAGTAGGTCTAGGTGAAGGTTTAGAATCTTTTGGAGAAGACTTAGAGTCCTTTGAAGAGGACTTAGAATCCTTTGAAGATTTTTTTGGCTTCGAAATAGCCTGTTCGTCTAAAATTTTATAAATAAGATCTTGTTTTGATAACTTAGAAGCACCCTTTATATCAAGTTCTTCTGTTATTTTTTTAAGCTCTGATAAAAGCTTATCATTTAAGTCGTCCATTGTGTACATATCGAAAAAAATTTAATTGATTTATTAACTGTAAGATTCTGTTTTTAGGTTGGCCTAATAACAATTGACACCGCAATGATACCATTATTATACATATTGTCAAAAAAAATATTAATTTTTATTAGATTGAATTATTATTGTCAATCGTGTTAACTTCATATAAAAAATTCATGGTATGATTGAACTTAATAAGTTAAGATCTGAAAAAAATAAAATTGCATCAGCGCTGAAAAAAAGAGGCTTAAAAGAAATTGATAATGAATTATCAAAAGTAATTGAGCTAGATGATCAAAGGAAAAATTTAAAGTCCGAACTTGATAAAATTCTAGAGGAATCAAATATTATAGCTAAAGATATTGGTGTTAAGATTAAAAATGGTGAGAGAGACTCAGTAGATGAACTAAAAAAAAGATCAGGAGAGCTTAAAGAAAAAAGTAAATCAGTCTCAGAAGAACTTAAAAGCATAGAAATAAAACTTAGGAATATGCTATGTAATATTCCTAATATACCAGATGAAATTGTTCCAGAAGGCAATTCAGATACAGATAACATAATAGTTTCAAGTAAAGAATTAAAGATATCAAATGAAATAAAATATAAACCACACTGGGACCTTATAAAGGATTTTAATTTAATTGATTTTGACACAGGGAATAAAATTACTGGTGCTGGTTTCCCAGTATATATAGAAAAGGGAGCTAAACTACAAAGAGCTCTGATAAACTATTTTTTAGATGAAGCCAACTCTAATGGGTATTCAGAGGTTCAACCTCCTATTCTAATAAATGAAGAATCAGGTTTTGGGACAGGACAATTACCAGACAAAGAAGGTCAAATGTACAAGATAGAAGATGAAAATCTATACATGATACCAACTGCAGAAGTTCCTATAACAAATATGTACAGGAAAAAGATAATTGATAAAGACACACTCCCCATAAAGAATGTTGCATATACACCCTGCTTTAGGAAAGAAGCTGGTTCATGGGGTTCACACGTCAGAGGACTTAACAGACTTCATCAGTTTGATAAAGTTGAAATAGTACAGATAGAAAATGAAAGTGGCTCTGACAAGGCACTTGAAGAAATGTGTAATTATGTGGAGAGTCTCGTCAAATCTTTAGAGATATCCTACAGGAAACTTTTACTTTGTGCTGGAGACTTAGGTTTTACTGCAAGTGTCACTTATGACTTTGAGGTGTATGCACCTGGTCAAGACAGATGGCTGGAGTGTAGTTCAGTTAGTAATTTCAGAACATATCAGGCAAACAGAATGAATTTAAAAGTAAGAGAAGGTAAAAATAAGGTTTTAGCAAATACCTTAAATGGGTCAGCTCTAGCTCTTCCTAGAATCGTAGCAGCAATACTTGAGACACATCAAAATGGTAATGAAATTAATATCCCTAAAGCACTTCATAAGTATACCGGATTCAAAAAAATAAATTTATGATTATTCGAAGGGGAGTAAAAGAAGACATACCTCAGACATTACAATTAATAAAGGAACTTGCCGAATATGAAAACGCTTTAGATAAAGTATCTAATACAATAGAAGTTCTAGAGAAAGATGGTTTTGGGGAAGATCCTGTATTTAATTTATTCGTGGCTGAAAAAAACAAAAATATAATTGGCATTGCCTTAACTTTTTTTAGGTATTCTACGTGGAAGGGTAAGGTTTTGTATTTGGAAGATCTCATTGTTAAAAGTAATCACAGAAGACAAGGTGCAGGGAAAAAACTATTTGATGAAGTAACTAAATTTGCTAAAGAAGAGTCTTGTATTGGGCTGTCATTGCAAGTATTAGACTGGAATGAGATAGGGATAAATTTCTATAAAAAATACAATATGAAATTTGATGACGAATGGATAAATTGTTACTTAGAATTTGATGGAAAATAAAAAAAACATTTGTGTGATAGGTAGCGGATTTTCAGGATTATCCTCCGCAACATACCTTGCCAGTCAGGGGCACAATGTCTATATACTTGAAAAAAATACAAAACTAGGAGGCAGAGCAAGACAATTTTCTGCAAAAGGATACACGTTTGACATGGGGCCTTCATGGTACTGGATGCCTGATGTATTTGAAAAGTATTTTAAGGACTTTGGAAAAGACATAAACGACTATGTAAAATTAAAGAGATTAGACCCATCGTACAAAGTGTTTTTTGACGATGAGACAATAGATGTCCCGGCAGACTATAATTCTTTAAAAGAATTATTAGAAACTATGGAGGAAGGAAGTGGAGACAAACTTGATAAGTTTTTATCTCAGGCAGAAAAAAAATATAAAGTAGGGATAAAAAATCTTGTATATAAACCAGGACTTTCTATCTCTGAATTTATAGACAGAGATACAATAAGTGGAATATTTAAACTTGATGTTTTTAAGTCAATGTACAGCCATATTAGAAAATATTTTCAGAATGAGAAAATAATCAAGCTGCTTGAATTTCCTGTTTTATTTCTTGGTGCAACTCCAAAAAATACCCCTGCATTATACAGCTTAATGAATTATGCAGATATTAAGTTAGGGACATGGTATCCAGAAGGAGGAATGTATAAGGTAGTTGATGCCATGATAAAACTTGCTAAAGAAAATGGAGTAAAATTCTACAGTGGAGAAGACGTAAGAAAGTTTTCCTATGTTAATAAAAGCATTTCTCATGTTATAACTTCAAAAAAGACATTTGATGTAGATTATGTTGTGTGTTCTGGAGATTACCATCATTTTGATCAAAATGTAATTGAAGAGAGATTTAGAAATTATAGTAAAAGCTACTGGGACAAAAGAGTTCTTGCTCCCTCATCACTTCTATTTTATATCGGCTTAGACAAAAAAATAAAAAATATTTCACACCACTGTCTCTTTTTTGATAAAGATTTTGAGAAACATGCTGAAGAAATTTATTCGACTCCTAGGTGGCCATCTGAACCATTATTCTATGCTACTTTCACTTCAAAATCTGATGATTCTGTTGCACCAAAAGGTCACGAGAACATGGTTCTATTAATGCCAGTAGCTCCAGGCTTAGAAGACAATAAAATTATAAGAGAAAGGTATTTCGAGTTG
>Ga0208764_10002890_pt1 | contig 10645 bp, 11 predicted proteins | sample ETNtaG_18_FD_185762 | JGI IMG/M metagenome (GOLD analysis project Ga0208764, IMG submission 185762) | Marine microbial and viral communities from oxygen minimum zone, Eastern Pacific Ocean - ETNP201302SV91 (SPAdes) (version 2) | ecosystem: Environmental > Aquatic > Marine > Oceanic ...
TACAAATTAAAGGATTAAGATTGATTGGCGGATTGGCACTGCTTTACATCATTTATAAACTTTATGTAGATGTAATTAAAAAACAATCAGACGAACATCAAAATATAAAAGTAGATAATTCTAGTTTTTTTAAAGCAATAACTACTGTTTTAATCGCAGATTTTACAATGAGTTTAGATAATGTTTTAGGTGTAGCTGGTGCAGCTAAAGATCATTATTTTCTTTTAGTTTTTGGTTTGCTTTTATCAATTGCGATTATGGCCGTTGGAGCTACATTAATATCTGGCTGGATTAAAAAATATAGGTGGATTGCATGGCTTGGTTTAATTGCAATACTGGTTGTTGCTATTGAATTGATTTATACTGATATAAAGTTATTCATATAAATAACATGTATTTAAAAAAATATAATTTACGAAATAAAATTGCTTTAGTAACTGGTGCTGGGAAGGGACTAGGACGAGCATGTGCTATAGCGCTAGCTGAAGCAGGTTCAAACTTAATAATTATCAGCAGAACTAAAAAGGATTTAGATCAAGTTTCGAAAATAGCAAAAAAATATAAAGTCAAATGTAAATCTTATGTATGCGATATAAATAATTATAACCAAATAAAAGAAATAATTAATCAACAGTCAAGAATAGATATTTTAATTAATAACGCTGGCACAAACATTCCAGAATATTTTGAAAAAGTAAATAGAAAGAATATGGAATACTTGGTTAAAGTTAATACTGTAGCAGCTTTTAATGTAGCTCAATTATGTACTTTAAAGATGCTTAAAACTAAAAATAGAAAAAAAATTGGTGGCTCAATTATAAACATGTCATCTCAAATGGGTCATGTTAGTGGCCCAAAAAGAAGCGTTTACAGCATGACTAAATTTGGAATGGAAGGTTTAACAAAAGGTATGGCTTTAGATCTTGCAAAATACAATATAAGAGTGAATACAGTTTGTCCTACTTTTGTAGTTACTTCAATGACTAAAAAATTCCTAAAAGATAAAAAATTTAAAAAAGATATGTTGAGCAGTATTCCACTTGGAAGATTTGCTGAATTGTCAGAAATATCATCCGCTGCTGTTTTTTTGGCATCTGATGCTGCATCAATGATAACTGGAACTTCTTTACTAGTAGATGGTGGATGGACAGCAAGATAACTAAGCTTTTAATAGTAATATTTTTTTTAACAATCAAAGCAAATGCTACTGAGTTTAATGGAAAATTTATTCAAGGACATTTTATAATTGGAAAAACTAATCCTACCTCACAAGTAATTATTGATAAAAAAAAAATTAAAGTTTCTAAAGATGGTTTTTTTGCTTTTGGAATAGATAGAGATAGAAAATATGATGTAGTAATTAAAATTACTAATGGCGCAGATACTCAAAAAATAGTTAAGAAAGTTCAAAAAAGAAAATACAATATTCAAAGAATTGATGGTCTTGAGGAAAAAAAAGTTACCCCTCCAGAAGAAGTTTATGAGAGAATTAAAAAAGAAAACAAACTTATAGCTCAAGCACGTGAAACCAATTCAGACTTAGATTTTTTCAAAGATAAATTTATCTTGCCTCTAGATAATGCAATAATTACCGGTGTTTACGGAAGTCAAAGAATATTAAATGGTAAACCTCGTTGGCCACATTACGGTATAGATTTTGCAGGAGATCTTGGGACTCCCATAAAAGCAATGGCTAGCGGTGTTGCTACGTTAGTAGAAAATGATTTATATTTTACAGGAGCAACTTTAATTTTTGATCATGGTCATGGTATTTCAACATTGTACATGCATATGGATGAAGTTTTTGTTGAAAAAGGAGATATTATTAAAAAGGGAGACATAATTGGAACAGTTGGTTCAAGTGGTAGATCTACTGGTCCTCATTTAGATGTAAGATTAAATTGGTTTGGAACTAGATTGGATCCAGCAACTGTATTAAATATTAATTAAAAGCTATTGCATTTTTGCAATTATATCTAAATCCTTTTGTTCTTTAGTAAAGTTTTTTGATAAAATGTCAGTATTTTCTTTTACTATTGTTCTAAGAGAATTTTCTATTGGTCTTTTAGATTTTAAATATCTATCATGAGTAAATTTTAATTCATGTCTAATAATCTTTGGATCTATAAAAAAATTATACCTTTGTTTTCCATTTTTTATTCTATGTTTTTCAAGATCTTTATAAGTAACATCTGATACTTTTTTTAATAAATATAATAATATTTTTTTTGGTAAGAATGGAGTAAAAAAAGCAATCGTAAATTTTGTAATAATTGATATAGCTTGCTTTAAATTTTGTTTTATCGGGTATTTTTTGTGCAATCTTCTACTGAAATCTGATTTTAAATCTAAAAAAGACTCCTTTAAACATTGACTATAAATTTCTTTTATTATTTTAGTTATTGATTTATTGTTTTTTATTATTTCATTAACGTATGCTTTTTTTCCTATATACCTATAAACATACGTCCAAAAATGTAATTCTTTACGATCAGAATCTGTTTTATTTAGATAATTTAATATTCCATGTCCTTCTAATTCATCTGCTAATCTTATTAAATACTCTTCTTCTTCATCTATAGAAGTACCAATTACACCAATTTGTTGACAATATTCATATAAAGGAGTTCCGGGGATTGCCGCAGCCCAAACTGGATAACTTGTATTCCAATCGTTGCCTACTAAGTACCTTAATGAAGCAGCGTATTCAGCTGTTTCAACTACTGTATCTGTTGTTTCTCCAGGCATACCTACCATCATAACTTCAACAGCTGTGTTTATACCAAGGTCTTTGCAATTTTTTATTGCATTATAAACTTTCTCTTTGGTAGTTTTCTTTTCCATTACTTCTAACATTTTTGCACTACCTGTCTCTATGCCAAATCTTATAGACATCATATTATTTTCTCTGTAAAATTTTAGACTTTCATAAGTAACGCTTGATGCTCTTGCTCCTTCAGCAGACCAGAAAATTCCATGTTTCTTAAAAATCTTTGCACATTCATAGCTCTTTTTTTTATCGCTACCAAAATTTTCATCATCAACGCTTAAGAGGCCAATATTGTATTTTTCTTTTAATTCTACAACTCTCTCTTCTAAGGTATCAGAACCAAATGATCTGTATCCATGTGTTGCTCTTTGGCAAAATGTACATTTAGCTACACATCCTTTTGAGGTTTGAATTCTTCCAATACGTTTACCTTTGTATTTTTTAAATAGTTCAATAAATTCTTCAGTTCTATGCGACCGCTCCTCAGCAAGTCCAACTAACTGACCAACCGAATCTACTTTATTAAAAACGTCGTAAATTAAACTTTTATCCCCTCCAAATTTTTCTAATCCTTCTTCCCAAACATTATAATTTGGAAAACCCATTTTGTGCTCTGGTAGTTGTTCGGCAAAACCTGTGAAACAAAGTTCAGCATTTTCATCTAAGAATGCGAGACCTGGTATATTTTTTATTTGATCAAATTTTTTTTTATCTCTTTTTAAATTTTTTTCAAAAAACTTTAATAATTTAAGGAAAGGGATTTCCCCATCACCTATAACAGTTATATCAGTATCAGTTTTATTTAAAAGTATATGAGCTGATCCAGTAACATTTCCTCCAACAATAATCCATGTGTCAGGAAAATTCTTTCTTACTAATTTTGAAATATGTTTTAAAAATGGATAACAATGAGATAGTGGGCCGCTTAAACCAATAACATCTGGATTAACTTTTTTAATATTTTTAACTAATTCGTTATCATTAGGTCTTAAATTATTAATATCATATATTTCTCCATCATATCCATGTTCTTGCACAGAAGATAAAACTCTAAGGATTCCTAAAGGAAAGTTTGGCCTCATACTAGGAAGTTCTGAATGTGGCCCCCTTGGTATTAGGGCAACTGTTTGTCTTAATGCACCATCTGGGACTGAGCAAAGCAACACTTTCATAACTTTAAAATAAATTTTTCTTAATAATGATAATTTTATATCATATAATATTATTAACTTGATGCAAAAAATTTTATTTTCAAATTTTGATATAATTCATTTAAAAATAGTCTTTATTTAATGGGTCTTCATTTTTCAGATAAAGAGTTTAATATAAGAAAAGTCAAAGTATTAGACTCTATGAAAGAACAAAATATTGATGCTCTGCTTATGTTTAGACAAGAGTCTATGTATTGGCTAACTGGATATGATACTTTTGGATATGTTTTTTTCCAGTCATTGGTTTTAGATCAAAAAGGTAATATTATTTTGCTGACTAGAGCTCCTGATTTAAGGCAAGCACAAAATACCTCTAACATTAATGATATAAGAATTTGGGTTGATAAAGATAAATCAAGTCCAACTGATGATCTTAAATTAATATTAGATGAATTAAATCTCAAAGGTAAAAAATTAGGAGTTGAGTATGAAGCTTACGGATTAACTGGACGTAATGCTCTAAAACTTAATAAGTCTTTAGAAAACTATTGCTCAATAGAAGATAAATCAGAATTAATAACAAGGTTAAGAGTAGTTAAATCAAAAGAGGAAATTGTATATGTGAGAAAAGCTGCAGAACTTGCTGATAAAGCTTTGGATGAAGCTTGGAAACATTCAAAAGCTGGTGTTAGTGAGTCTAAAATATTAGCTGAGATGAATAGAGTTATATTTGAAGGTGGTGGTGACTATCCTGCTAATGAATTTATAATTGGCTCAGGCAAGAATGCTCTACTCTGCCGCTATCAAGCAGAAAAACAAATTTTAAAAAATCCAGATCAACTAACTATCGAATGGGCTGGTACCTATAAACATTATCATTCAGCAATGTTTAGAACGATACCGATTGGTAAAGCTAATCCTAAACATATCAAAATGCATGAAGCATGTATTGAAGCATTAAAAAATTGTGAAAAAATATTAACACCGGGAAATAAAATTGGTAAAGTTTTTGATGTTCATGCAAAAACTTTTGACGATTTAGGATTTAATAAAGCAAGAATGAACGCATGTGGTTATTCATTGGGAGCTACTTTTTCTCCTAATTGGATGGACTGGCCAATGATATATAATAATAATCCGTACATTATAGAAGTTGGAAATATTTTTTTTATGCACATGATATTAATGGACTCTGAAAATCAACTAGCTATGAATTTAGGTGAAACTTATATTGTTACTAAAAACGGAAATGAAAGACTTGGTAAAAAAAAACTTGATTTAGTTATTATTTGATAATTTTATTAAAATTCTTTAAATAATTTTTTACTTTTTCTTTAATTGAGCAGTGCAGTATTCTTTAGCTTTATTAGCATCAAAGTTTTCAGAAGTTTGCTTTTGTGCAACTATGCATGCAGATATTGTTCTCTTTATATTATAATCGCTATATTGAAATCTAGCAAACCATAAAGCTAAAATCGCAAATATAATAAATAACGTATTTTTGATTTTATTATTATTTAGTAATTTTTTATTCATTTATTTCACTTACAATTTTTTCAAAAACATTTTTAGCACTTAATTTATTCAAATCTGTAACCTGAATTGCTTTAAATTTTTCTCTTTCAATGCTTACTTTTATTGCTGTAGTATGTGATCCAAATAGAGTCAATCCCTTAACATTTAAATGAGCGGCAATATGAGCTGGTCCTGTGTCATTAGCCACTACAAAAGAGCTTCCTTTAATTAATGATGATAATTGTAATATATTTAAAGCTATATTGTCATCTAAAATACAAATAGCATTTATTTTTTTTGCTTCATCTATTTCTTTAGATGATGGAGCTACTACTATTTTAAACTTATCTTGATATTTATTTTTAATTAATTCAATTAATTCATTATAATAAGGCCATTTTTTTTGTGACAAGTGTGGTGAACAAAAAGGAAGTAATGAAATATATTTATCAAGATCATATTTTTCTTTAATATTTTTTATATCACTGCAAGCCCAATTAAAATCAGGTTTCATAGTATATTGTGTCTTTAGTCCTGAAGTTTTTAGCTGATGATTAAATCTATCTAGAACAGGATATTTGTCAAAATCTGCTTTACTAGTATCTTTGGGTAGAGTTGTTTCTGAACTAGACCAGTTTGAATTTGAATTTGGAAACAATATTTTTTTGTAAAAATTAGTTCTTGATGAATTCTGTAAATCAAAAACTTTTAAAACTTTAAGATTTTTTATTACTCTCATTAACTTAAAGAGATATATAAGGTTAAACCTTGAAAGCCTTTTATCAATTATAATTTCATGTATGAATGGGTTTTTTTTAAATAATTCTAAATAAGGTTTCGTTGTTAATAAATATAATTTGCTTTCTTTATGATTCTCAAAAATATCTTGAATTGCACCACTTGCTTGAGCTATATCTCCTAATGAGCCATGTTTGATAACCAAAATATTAGACATAATTTTAACAACTTAGCATAATATAAATTTTTATGAATAAAATTCTTGTTGAAGTATCAGTTGGTGAACTTTTAGATAAAATTTCAATATTAGAAATTAAAAAAGAAAAGATAAAGAGTGCTGATAAATTAAACCTAATTAATAACGAATATATTATACTAAAGGATCAATTTGAAAAAAACGTAAAAACTGACACAAAAATTAATGAACTTTTTCAATCATTAAAAAAAATAAATTCAAAGCTATGGGTAATTGAAGATGACAAAAGAATGTGTGAAAAAGAGTCAGATTTTGGTGAAAAATTTATCAAACTTTCAAGAGATGTTCATTTTTTAAATGATGAAAGAGCTAAAATTAAGCTAGAATTAAATAGTTATACAGGGTCAAAAATTCAAGAAGTAAAAGAATATACTAGTTATTGATAGCTAAATTTTTTCTCTAAATATTTTATAAAATTGTGGATTATAAAAGTCATAAATAAATAAATACCTCCAGCAACAATAAAAACTTCAATTGGTTTAAATGTTGTTGAAATAATATATTTTGCAACTCCAGTTAAATCCATAAGAGTAACTGTGCTTGCAAGGGATGTTCCCTTAAGCATTAATATTATTTCATTACCGTATGCTGGTAATGATTGTTTAATAGCAATTGGAATTTGTATTTTATAAAATATAACTTTATTTGATATACCTAAACTTTTTCCTGCCTCTATAAATCCAGGTTTAATTGTTTGAAAAGCCGATCTTAAAATTTCAGACGTGTAAGCGCCTGTGTTCAATGCAAAAGCAATGATTGCGCACCAATAAGGTTCTTTCAATATAACCCAAAGTATTGTTGATCTTAAATATTCTATTTGGCCTAATCCAAAATAAATAATAAATATTTGTACCAAAAGTGGAGTTCCTCTAAATAAATAAGAATAACCATAAGCAAATTTATTTATTATTGGGTTCTTGCTCAGTCTTAAAACTGCAAATAATAATCCAATAAATAATCCAAAAAATAGTGATGCTGATAATAATTTTAGTGTAATAACAGTAGCATTAAGCAATTTCGGAAAACTGTTAATCATTAATTCAAAATCCATCAATATCCCCTACTGTATTTAACTTCTAATCTGTTTATTAACTTCATGCTAAGATATGTTAGTAACAGATATAAAACTGCTGCAAATGAGTAAAAAAATAAAGGATCTCGTGTTGATCCAGCTGCTATATAAGATTGTCTCATTATTTCTACTAATCCAGTAACCGAAATTAGAGATGTATCTTTTAAAGTTATTTGCCAAACATTACTCAAATTTGGAATTGCCAATCTCAACATTTGTGGCAAAACAACTTTGTAAAATTGTATATTTTTTTTTATTCCTAAAACTTTAGAAGCTTCAAATTGTCCTTTGTCTATTGATTGAATAGCTCCTCTAAAAACTTCAGTAGAATATGCGCCTGAAATAATTCCAATAGCACAAGAACCAGTTATAAATGCATTAATTTCAATATACTCATTATAACCAAAAATTGACGCTACATACATAACTGCGCCACTTCCTCCAAAAAAAAATAAGTATATTACTAACAGTTCAGGAACTCCTCTGATTACTGTAGTGTAAGAATTTCCAATAATATTTAAAAATTTATTTTTTGATAGCTTTAGTGGGGTAAATATTAAAGCAAAAAGAAAACCTATCAACATTGCTGTTATTGAAACAGCTATAGTCATTAAGGTAGCAATAAATAATTCGTCACCCCAACCAGTTTTTCCAAATGCTAGAAGTTCCATACAGACTGGCGACTATATAGTATAGTCGCCAAATCTAAAATTAATTACATAGAAGCGTCGAAACCAAACCATTTTGTTGCGATTCTACTAATGTCTCCATTTTTTCTCGCTTTATCAATGGCTTTGTTAAAAGCCTTTAATAGCTCGGTATCATCTTGTCTTATACCAACTCCAACACCATTACCAAAAGCACCACCAGAAAAAGTTGGACCTACAAGTACAACTGGTTTTCCAGATTTTTCAGCATAATCAGTGAATGCAACTGCAGCAGCTAATGCAGCGTCACATCTTCCTGAAGCCAAGTCTAAGTTTACTTCATCTTGAGTTTTGTAAGTTCTAACATTTACTTTACCAACATCACCTGAATCTAAAAAGTTTTGGTGAATTGTAGCTGTTTGAACACAAACAGTTTTTCCAGCAAGAGCACCTGTTAAAGTTTTAAGAGCTTTTTTAACATCTGAACCACCTAAAGATAAATTTATACCTGATGGTGTGTCCATACCTTCTAAGCTAGATCCTTTCATTACTGCTAATTGAGCAACTTCGTCTGCATAACCTTGAGAAAAACTAATTGCTTTTTGTCTTTCTGCAGTAATTGACATTCCTGCCATAATTGCATCGAACTTTCTCATTATCAGAGCTGGAATCATTCCATCCCAATCTTGTTCAACAATCTCGCATTGTTTACCCATGTATCTACAAAGCGACCAAGCCAACTCAACCTCAAAACCAATTAGCTTACCTGAAGCATCTTTTGAATTCCAAGGTGGATAAGCGCCTTCTGTTCCTATTCTTATTTTATCAGCATTAGCAGATATTGTTAAAAATAAACTTATCAATAATCCTAAGCTGAATCTTTTTATTATATTCATTTTCCCTCCAAAAATATAAAGACGAGTATTCCACAAATTTAATGATTTAAAAAGACTAATTAATTGTTAATTGACGTGGCAAAATTCCAACTACAATCAAAACTTGGTATATACACTCTATCTAATTCTGTATTACCAAAGTTATTATTTAACAATTTTAACCAGTTTTTAACTTGTTTGGGTTTTTTGTCTTGGCTTCCCACTTGAGCTGTAATTGTACCATTTGATTTCAATATTCTTTTTAATGATTTTATATTTTTAGCAGCAAGGTCTATGCAGTATTGATCATCATTCAAATCTACAAAAATTTTATCATACTTGTTATCTTCAGCTTTTTTAATGCTTTCAAATGCATCTCCCCATATACATTTAACTGAATTTTTCTTGGTAGCTCTTTGGCCAACTTTAGATAGATGTTTATCACAAACTTCTACAACTTCAGGATCTAGCTCATACCAATCAATAAAATTAAAATTTTGACTAATACATTCTCTCGCAACGCCACCATCGCCACCTCCAATTATTGCTGTGTTTTCTTTCTTTTTGTTTAATTTAATTCCTGAATTGACAAAAGTAGAACTATAAAGATGTTCATCTTTTTCAGCTACTTGTAATTCATTATCTATGAACAATGATTTGCCAAATTGTTCTAGATCTATGATCTCAATATATTGTCCCACTTTAGATGTAAAATTTTCTAAATATTTTTTTACTACATAGTATTTTTTTTGACCTGGTGAACTGTAAATATCATCATACAACCCTAAAGAATCTCTATTAAATTCTTTTTTAATAATTCTTTTATGATTAATTTCTTTTTTAATTATTTCCAAAGCTATTGATGGAGATACTTTCCCACATGTAAAAAAATCAAAACTTACAATTCCTTTTTCAGGAAACGTATGAAAACTAATATGACTTTCTGCTAATAAAGCCACCATTGTGAATCCTTGAGGTTCAAATTTATGTTTTGAAATTCCAAGAACGGTAACTTTTGCCTTTTTTGCGATCTTGTAAACAAGCTTCTCATAAAAAGAAGGTGAATACTCCTTGTTAGTGCCAATAATATCTAAAGTTATGTGCTCTCCTACCTTGGTCATCGCTCCCCTATCTTTTGATTATAAAAAGCTACGCTTTTTTATAATGCTTTATTTTATCCAAGATCTTATTCATTTCTGCCCAAGAAAGAATCTTTGGATTACCAATTTTTAAAGCAATTATGTATTGATGGCAAATATTTTCTACTTCTTCTGCAAGTTCAAATGCTTGTTTTAAATTTGTACCAAATGCAACCTGTCCGTGGTTTGACATTAAACAAGCTTTTCTTTTTTCTAACGCTTTAAGAATATTTATTGAAAGCTCATCAGTTCCGAATGTTGCATATTCTGAGCACTTGATGTCATCTCCACCAGCTAATGCTACCATATAGTGAAAAGCGGGAATTGGTTTTCCGTGAGAAGAAACTGCTGTTGCGTGTGGAGAGTGTGCATGAACTATGGCCTTTGCTTCAATTTTTTTTAAATAAATATCTTGATGAAACCTCCATTCTGATGAAGGATTAAGCCCTGTATTAAACAATTTAAGATTATCATATTTTTCT